>OWIS01000072.1_pt1 | contig 45202 bp, 52 predicted proteins | sample 1732611 | NCBI WGS metagenome assembly OWIS01 (sample SAMN05065734, study PRJEB22554) | human gut metagenome | biome: ENVO:2100002; feature: ENVO:00000062; material: ENVO:00002003 | host: Homo sapiens | place: USA
CCATCAAGCTGAAGGAAGACCAAGTCCTCAACTATTTTGTTGAAAGATCAACTAATGCATCCGCAGAATCATTTAACTCTAAAGTCAAAAACTTCAGGGCGCAACTGCATGGAGTACTTGATGTAAAATTCTTTATGTATAGGCTATGCTGCATCTTTGGATAACCTCATCCACGGAACTATGCAGGTACGCCTATTAATTAATAATTTAAACAATATTATTATGGCAAATCCAAAATTAGATTTTTTCCGATTTAAATTGAAGCATAAATCTAGTGAATACAAGACATTTAGAGATTTTATGTTAGAATCAGGAAAATGCAAAAAGCAAGACTCAGACTTTACTATCTTCAATAAGTTGTATGGATATTTCATGAATGAGCTAAATAATGATTTTGCCAAAAGTGATTCTATCAAGAAAGTTATGACTCTCATAAGCAATAAGGGAAAGCGAATCATTAATAAACATTGGGATGAGCGTCCACAACCAAATTGTGCTAAAAATATAATTGCGGGAGTTGTTAATGGAGGCACATACGGAAAAGAGCGTATTTTGACAGAGTTAGGTCATAAAGATAATGCAAACAATTTGAATGCAAATCAACCTGTATTGCAGTATTATTATGTATTTGTATATCTTCCTCTGGACCACAACGAAGGTTTTGTGATGCTACATACAGATAGTGCCGAGGAATCGATTTCAAATTTTGCTAGAAAATATGTCGCGCAATTATTTACCCTTGGTGATTACCAGAAGCCAACAATGCAAATATTTGCTCCCAAATGTTTTCAAGATGAATATCGAAAAGGAGCCGTTTTGAAGAGTATGTCATTTCAGACGACATTTGTTGATTCTCAAATAGAGGAGGATAATCCAATAAAAGATGTTATGAGTGATTATGACGTTAAGATTAGTATAACTCCAAAAGGGGAAGGAGATAAAAGCTTACGTAGAATGGGAAACATTCGAAATTATCTTATGGAACGTGCTTTTGGAGTGGAAACATATAAAAAGGGTTTGGGTGAATTTGACAGATGTACAGTTAATACTATAAATAGAAATACGAAATCGAGTAAGACTTTTGAATGGGATATGAGAGATGCTGCATTAACACCAGTTGTTTATCTAAAAGATAAAGTAACACTCAATAGTGACGGTACAGTTAATCTTGTAGCATTGGATATATATTGCAAGGATTTGTTTGATAGCCAAGTATTAAAGGAGTTAAGACCAGATAAGTATGTTGACTGAATGGTTCAAAGCAATGGCGATATTTGTCAGAAAAGGATATCAAGTCATAACGAAGAACGTGAATAACGAACCTTATTCTCAAAAATCAATATGGTTATATCACATTTTCTTTGTGGTTATATCTTTGGTGTGTGTAATCTTATTGCCTAAGGGAATAAATGATGAATTTATAGACTACATTAAGGATATTTTTGCTATATTTGTGGGATTCTTTGTGACAGCTTTGACTATGATTTATGACAAGTTAGATGTAACTAATGTTCCTTCGCAAGAAGAAAAAGATAGAATGCCAGCTGATAAAAGACCATCGGCTAAAGATATTCTAAGAATAAAACAAGAACATAATTATGTTGTTCGTTTCTTTTATTCAATAGGCTTCAATATCCTTTTTGCAACACTAACATTGATTTTGTTGATTCCTTTCATTTTTTGGAAAGACTTTTACGCTTTAGATATATTTGATAGTTGCATTATAAAGCAATTGTCTAGTTTGAGCGTAGAAACAATTTTGCTAGGAGGACATGTAGCTCTTATATTTCTGCATAGACTGTTTGTCATATATCTGATTGTCAATGTGTTCTTTTACACAGCCTATATGATAACAAGCCTTTTGCAAGTATTAATTTCAAAGAAAAAAATATAATATGGATTTTAAAGAAGCATATATAGATAAGATGATTTGTCATAGATTCAGCTTGGACAAGCAGAAAAGTTTGATAAATCATAAGGATATGGACATGAATAAGTTGGATCAGTCTTTTTTGAAAGACTTCTTTGTTAAGCCTTTTTCTCGTGAAAAGGTTCAGTATTCATTTGTTCATTCAATAGATTTGAAATACAATATAGTATATAATACTGTTGTAGATATTTTTCAAGGAGGCAACTTTGTGGAAAACTCCATATCTATATTTAAGTATTTAGATAGTGTTTCTACATTGCCGACCATAAAGGATGGTGACATCTTTATTGTAAAAATAGAAGATGTGCTAGATGGCGATAAATATTGTGATGCAGTTGGGATATTCAAAATCGAGACCAAGAATGAATTTATTGAAACTTCCATTGATTCTTATGGAAACATGGATGTTGCAGTAAAATCAGGTTATACTTCACAGAAAATAGACAAGGCTTGTTTGATAGTGTTTACAGAAGACATGCCAGCGGGCTTCATTATTGACAAATCAAAAGATTCTAAATTCTGGCGACAGAACTTTCTGGGAATGGAAACTAAGTCAACTCCTTACAGCCAGTCTAAAGCTCTTGTCGGCTTAATGGAAGGCTTTGTAAAGGATAAGTTGGCAAAGGAATCTGTTGTGTCAAAGTCGGAACAAGTCAATATTGTAAACAACTTTACAACTTTAATCTCAAAATCCGAAAAATTGGATATTTCTGAGTTACAATCAGAAGTCTTTCAAGATAAGAAAGTTTTGGATATGTTTGAGGATTACAGAAAAATCTACGAAGAGCGTGAGAATATAAACTTTGGTTCACATTTTGAAGTTGATAAAACTGCCTTGAATATCTCTCGAAAGTTACGTAAAATTAAATTAGATGATACTGTGGAGTTGTGTTTGATGAAAACTGGTAATTTCATAGAGCGTGGCTATGATGAGCGTCGAGGACAAAATTATTATAAGATATATTTTACTAAAGAGAAATAAAGAACTTCTACGGAGTATTTGTCTTTAATAATATTTATTATGTCAGAAAATAAAAGTTTAATACAACAATTGTCTCATTGTGAGAAGTATGAATTTGATGAGGTAGTTAAATCTTATTTGAAAGAGATTTATAAACTCACAAATATCGTGTTTACTGATGGAAAAAACGATGGTGGAATTGATGTGAAAGTCTTGGACATTACAAAGGCTAAACTTCAATTTCAATTAACAGTCCAAAAATCTTCGACTTCAGCTGAGAAAAATGGATTAAGAAAAAAAATATTAGAAGATGTTCAAAAAGCTGAGCGAAACTTTCGAATTTATGGATATAGCCAGAGATTGGAATTCTTTTATTCTTATCCGCTAACGGAAACGTTTATTGATGATGTTCAGCAAACGGCTTTTGTTGATTTTGGGATAAGTTTAGTTGTTATTGATGCTAAACGTATTGCAGGTTGTGCACATAACTATCCTAATCTCTACAAAACTATCCTTCAACAAAGCGGCTATAACAAAATTATATTGAAAAATAGTACTATATCGGAAAAAGATAAATTGTTTTATGATTTAGTTGGGTTTGGTGAGGCTGCAGATGTTAAATTAAGAATTGTTGAAGCTTTCTTACTCCAATGTCTTTTTGACAATGGAAGTATGGAGAAAGAAGAACTCGTCCAACTTTGTATTTGTAAATTTAAATCATCAGAGAATACGCATTTCTATGATAAGATGTTAAGCAGAATGTACTCTCGTGAAGAAAGACTGACTTACAATAAAGAAACTAAGGAGTATTCTTTGGCTGAAAAAGAAAGAGAAAAAATAGCGAAAGCAACCCAAAATATAGAAGTTGATGAAAATTTATTTTATAGCAGGGTTAAATGTGTTTTGGATAATTATAATGAAGGGGATAATCTTTCTGAATATGTAAATTTGTTATATGAATTGTATATTAATAACATTCAGCAACGCATAGGGCAGCAAGGTTCTTGTGGCATTGAGGATACAAATAAAATACTTAGTTTTGCCATTCAAAATTTGAATAGTGAAGACTGTGCAAAGAAACTTGTTGAAGACTTGGTGAAAATTTGTGATGAGAACAAATATATCCAAAAGAATTGTGCAGGTAAAGTTTTTGGATCCACAATAGATATTGATATCTTGCAAAACTATGCTAATAGTGAAAAGAGAGTTTTTATAGATACAACTCTGGCTTTACATATGTTGTGCTATTATAACTATGAAACAAAGGGATATAATAATTACTATTATATTTTGTCTTGTTCTTTGCATGATTTCTGTAGAAAAAATAACATTCGTCTCTATTTGACTAGACCTTATTTTCAAGAAGTTCGTCAGCATATTTTGGAAGCTATGAATTTAAAGGCTTATATGCAGATTCCTGGTATTGAAAAATTGGGAGGTTCGAAGAACGTGTTTTACAATTATTATTGGTTTTTAAAAAAGAAGGGATTAGTTGGTGGATATGATGCATATTTAGATACCATGAAGTTTCGATTTTATCCAATAGATGAGACACTGATTCAAGAAATAGAAGTGCAATTGAACAATATGGGAGTAGAATTGGTCGACTTGAAGAAAACTTACAATACTAATGATGTAAAGCGCTTGATAGAAACAGAGTTAATTAATAAGAATAGAAATAAATCCTCTTTTGGTCTCAATCATGATTCTTTGATGATTTGTTATTTGGGTGATAAGGATGTTGAAGTCCATCCTGTTGATCCGATTTTTCTAACGTGGGACAGAACTTTATTCTCTGTAATGGAAGCTTATTTTAAAACTTTTCCAAAAGCACAGAGATGGATGCAATTTACTCCAAGCCAATTTATTGATAGGTATTCATTGTTGTCGTTTTCTGTTAATGAAGAAACGATTTCTAAGGAAATGCTTGCAATGCTGTCAGGTGATATAGAAGAAAAAACCAGTTCGTTGTTAGACTCACTTACATTGATATTAAACCCTGAGGACAAAACGGGTCGTCAATATATTGATAAGTTTACAAAAATGAAAGACGGTAGCATTTATATGACTGGAAGAAAGTCTGATGCGCCACAAGACGAGTTACAAGATGATTCGTTAGATAGTTTAATTTTAGATTTAACAAAATATTATAAAAAGCAAGAAGGTGGATTACGAAAACTTCGTCAATTATTTGGCCGCTCTGAACTTGTTGATGAAGTTGTTGAGCTAATTTCTAAAAATTTAAGAAACTATATTGCTCATAATTGCTTCTTGGATGATATGATTCCAAATTTTGATAATTTGATAAATGCATAAGCGTTTTCATCTTTATGCAAAGAATTCTTCGTTCATTGGATATACCAATTGATTATAGCGAAGATTGCGGCACCAAAGTTCTTGGACCCACGCAGCAAGTATGCCTTGTTTTCGGGATGTAGCCTTCCTGAAAGTACAAAGAACAAAAAGACTCAAAATGTTTATATGCTTGAATGTGTCAGTAAGGGCTATTACCTATTGTGCAATGGACATATAGATGAACAGGAGTTTGGTAAGTTAGTGAAGAAATCGAGCATGACACGGAGAATATTAAAAGAGATTACTGATGGCTCTTGGGGGATATGTTTCTCTCACTATATATGACTGCATATATTAAGGCTAAAGGATTGTTGGAAGATAATGACAATGTATAAGTAATTATTCCTTTTATTACAGAATATTATAGGAAGAAAAATTTATGTAGAAATATGGCACAATTTACAGATGAATTAATAAATAAAATATGGGAGAAGGGACGTATCCTAAGTATCATCCAGATTTTGTCCGCAAGGATGCTTGTGGAGCTTGGATAATAAAGGATAAATATAATGATCGAGACAGTATCTATGGCTGGGAAGTTGATCATATTTATCCAGAATCTAAGCTTAAGGAATTAGGCGTTCCGCAAGATTTAATCGATAATATCGCTAATTTGCGCCCTCTGAATGGGAAAAATAATGTTTCAAAAAGTAGCGATTATCCCCATTATCAGGCAAAGATGAAAGCAGATGTTATTAATGACAGCGAGGGAAAAGCAGAAGATTTTAACGTGGAGTGCGCAGATGAGAAAGAAATCAATGCTAACGTGCAACATCGTATAGAAGAATTGTTTAAAGGTTATCGCTTATGATTTCAGATTTCAGTTCTTTTGTCGAATTCTTTGCGGTTATTTATGTAACAATGGCTGTAAACAATGATTTCTGTAGTAATTTTTGGACTCCAAAATACTATGAAGAAATGAAATCGTTGCTGAATGTCTATAATTTTAATGGTAGTAGCTCTATACATGACAAGCTCTTGGCGCAAATCAAAGAGAAATATAATATAGTACAGAACAATGCTCATCATCGAGGATTCATATTGTTGGTGCTATGTGTGTTTTATTTGATATTTATGGGCTTTGAGAATGAAAAGAATAGCCTTGATGTCGCTCACTATGTGCCGATTATGTATTGTACATTTTTTGTAGGTATCATATTGACCATATCAAACTTTGTCTTTAAAAATTGGAGATGCGTAATTTTGTTTGTGATATTGTGTGTTGCTACGTATATTACTCTAAAAGTACTAAATTCAGATACAATCAGTCAACATCCAATAAGTCTTTTTCTTTATGAATATAAAAGGCATATAATGATAGGAATAATCATTCTTCCTATCGTGTATCAGATTTATGTGTATTGGCTTTATTCCAGTATTTATAAAGGATATTTGAAAGAGAAAGTCGCAGTGGAGTACGAACGTTTTCATGCATCGATGAATGGCATTGAGAACAAAGAAAAAAGTAAGGTAGATAAAATCTTCTTGATATTTGGACAGATACTAAATTTAATTCAGGAGAAGATACAACTCTGACACCATTCTATGAAGACTTGAATAAGCAACTACTTTTAGTGGCTTCTCCAACTCATTGGCAATTAGTAACCTCATGGCTAAATCATCATCGAAAAAATTTTGTTCATAAATATCAGCATAATGATATAAATGACGCAAATATAGTTCTTGATACGATTATACCAAATCAGTTGAAGCCGTATAAAACGCAAGAAACGAATAAGTTGGACTTTCAAAAGGAGTATGATGACTATTGTGTTTGGAAAAAGACTGCTGGAAAAAACTCAGGTATAAGAGCTTATTGTACAGTAAAAGGGTTACCTGTTAAGGATGTTTTAGCTTGGTTGAGAGTCTATAATCCTAAAAAGAAATGATATGATGAAACAATATAATGTAATATTTAAAGGATATAGAAGGGATTGTAATAAAGCAACCCTTCCAACCTATAGTGGAATCTATATGGTATATAGATGCACGTATCATTCCGACACTGAAAAGGTGTCACTTAAAGAGATCATTTACATTGGTCAAGCAAAAAATTTGAATGAGAGACTGAATAATCATGAAAAATATTCTGATTTCCAGAATCAATGCAAGGCAGAAGAGGAATTATGTTATGCTTATGCCAAAGTGGACGAGAAAGATCTTGATGTCGTTGAAAATGCTATAGTCTTCGCTCAAAAGCCGCCATTAAATACTGATTTAAAAGATTCCTATAATCATGATAGTGCTGGCTTTTTAGTGGAAGGTAATTGCTCATTGCTTAAATATACAGATTTTAAGATTCAATAATATGAAAAAGAAGAGAAAAAACGTGAAGACAAAGGAAATCCATAAAGTTAAGCGTGATTACGTAGCATGGGACCAAGATGCAGAACGTCTCATTTTATATGCTGATGTCATGGGTTTTAAAAGTCGTGTAATGATAAGAACACATGACGTTTTGAGAGAAGAATTTTTAGACTTCCGTAAGACATGGGACGCACGAGTGAAGCCATTAAAACTTAATGATTTCTTAAAGTTTGTTCAGTTTTCAGATAGTATGATGATAATCGTTCAGGGAACAGATGAGAAAATGTTTAATTTGCTTACTAAAGCCTCAATTGCGCTTATGCAAATTGCAATGGAGAAGAAGTTCCCAATCAAAGGTGCTATAGCGCAAGGTACTTTTGGCTTTTATGCAGATAAACAATTATATTTTGGTCAACCTCTTTGTGATGCTGCTATTCTTCATGATCAGTTGAAGTTTTATGGAATAGCAGTCCATCATTCAGCAGAGAAAACTGTAAAATTGTATGCTTCAGAGCAACTTCCCTATAGTAAAACACCTATTTTTATTGATAAGGGAAGAGTTTGCCATTATCACTTGTGTTGGAATTTGCAAGATAAGACCTATCAGAGTAAGGATATTACGGAACAATGTAAACAATGGCTACGACTTATAGAAGAGTCTGTTTCTGGTGAACCACGAATGTATGTAGATAGAACTGAAGAGGTCTTGGATAATGATAGTAAAGAATATCAAACACGAAAGGTAAATCAAAATGTGGATGATTCTGAGGCATAGTTTGATAAACTGGTACTTAGTATGAGTCAAAAGTTAAATGGTCAAAGATTTTCCAAGAAATAAAGGGAGCAATAATATAATAATGATACGTGTATTTCAGACATTTTTAGATAAAAGAAATATTCCATCGTCATTTGTTGATGAGCAGAGAACGATGATTCAGTTCACTATTGATAAGTAAGTGTTCGGTGAATGCCGTATTGTGTGCCTAGATAAAGTTTCGTACCTTTGCACCGTGATTTTAAATTATTCAAATTATGGTACAAGGCAAAAAACAATTAAACAGTAAGTCAATGTTCGCCGAGGTTGTAATCGGTGACAATGAGGCGAAGGAGATGCGTGAGTCTGCAAATGCTCGCAACCGTCGCAATCCTTATTTGAAATTAAGCTATCCCAATGGTGTGACACTAATTCGCCCTGCTGACATCATGGACAACCTCAAAGATTGGAAAGGTGTGGCGCTGATGTGTGATGGTTACTCTGGCTATCATTGGCTGAAGAAGGTAAATGGTCGTATATTGTGTCGTTCATGCCCGAAGACCAATGGAACGAGCCTTGAAGGAAAATCCTAATCTGGCAAAGATAGGTATTCTCTTCTACCAGAACATTAACCTGATTGAGGAAATGATAAAGGAGAAGAAACTTGAGGGCGAGAAGAAGGTACAGTTCAGGAAGGACTATGCTGAGCCGCTATGGGAGGACTTCTAGCTATGGGCTGCAAGTGCCATCTTAGATGTGCCAAAAGACAGCAATATATATCAGGCTTTGAACTATATGCTGCGCAACTATACAGAGCTGACCAATTATATAGACATCCCAGACATGCCTTTGGATAATAATGATACTGAACGTCTGATCCGTGACATGGTGATGGGTAAGAAGGCTTATTTGTTCTGTCGTGACTTGGATGTCTGTAAGCGTGCAGCAATGATGTACTCCTTGTTTGGAGCATGTAAGGTGCTAGATAAGAATCTTGAGCGTTGGCTTTGTTATGTGTTGAAGCACATAGATTCTACGCCTGAGGATAACTATTATACTCTTCTTCCTGAGTTTTGGGAAGATGAAGAATAAAAAATGAATTTAATATTTAGTCAAATTAAGGTATAACCTTCATTAGCTTGTGCTGATGGAGGGCTAAACTTTGTATTCTTGTCTCAAAATTAGAAAAATGATGCCGCCGTGCAAAGTTACAATATTATTTTGAGATATGCAATACGGCGTTGAGCGGATACTTACAATTTTTCTTTTCAAGATAAGCTTCATGAAATTATAAAGTCTTTCCTCTTAGCTTCAAAAAATCAACGACTTTGTAAGAAACTAAGAATTTGCATGACAGCTGATGACTATCGTCAGCTTGATTATGAAGACATTAAATCTTTAGCCGCTTATTTTGATAGTCATTTGAGTCAATTAGATTTGAAGTCTTCTCATACAGAAAGGCGAAGAGGCGTATCTTTCAAGCCTTTGTTAAAAGGCGTGTTATAATTCTAATGCAAAAAAACTTTGGGATTTCTAACAAGGAGTTAAGAAAGTAAAGAATGTATGGATAAAAACATTTATATATGACAGACTCGGTTCTATACATTATAGGTAATGGCTTTGATCTTTATCATGGGGTTAAAAGTTCTTATGGCTCATTTCGTAAGTGGTTGCAAACACATGACTATGATACATATCAAACTTATGAGACCGTTTGTGATTATGATGCTTTGTGGTCAGATTTCGAAACTGGGATGGCCTATGTAAGCAGAGACTTTTTCTTGGAGTCAGGTCTTGCTTTCTTTCCAGATAGTAAGTCTGATCCAGATGAATGGTCTGCTGCAGATATACTTTTAGGAGGAGATGCAGCATCGTCTTCAGCTTATGAATTACTTAATAATTTAAAGAAAGATTTTCATAAATGGGTATGTTCCTTGAGTGTACCACGTGACTATAAGGATAAGATGCTTTATGTGGATGACTATGCTAGATTTCTCACATTCAATTATACGACATTCTTAGAAAGTCAATATGGAATTCCTTCTTCTCAGATCAATCATATTCACGGTGTTAAAACCCAATTATGGGGAAGCCTTGTGGTTGGGCATGGGGAAGATACTTCTGAGATATTTGATTCTTGGTGGAAAAGCAAGGGGTACGATAAACCTAGGTATAATAAAAAAGGGAAAAAGTACTATAAGCGTGATACTATATATAGGATGTATAGGGGGAATACGCAATACTTGCCGGAAAATGAGGCTTTAACAAGTGCTGTAGAATCATATTACTCAGACTCAGAAAAGCCTGTAGATAAAATATTGAGAGACAACCAAGTGTATTTTGAATCATTATCAAATATTGAGATTATATATGTATGGGGAATCTCTTTCTCTAAGGTTGATAAGCCTTATATCAAGAAGATAATTGAGGTGAATGCTGATAAAGCCAACTTGCAATGGTATGTAAGCGCTTATTCTGATACAGATCATGATAGAGCTTTAGACTGTCTTATCTCTTTTGGGATACCAGAATCAAATATACATTTTAAATCAATGGCAGAATTCTTGAAGAGTTCAAGCTTTCATTAGATGTATAACTAGTATGGTTAATCATCTTATGATAACTTGATATGGTAGTTGCAGCTGCTGGCTAATCATAAGTTAACACTGCTGCAGATATTGAATAAAATAGAATTTATTGATTGTTCAATGTGAGAAACTAATAAGGCGGTCCCATCCCGCAAAAACTGGCGAAGACCTTTGATGGTCCGCCAACCTTAGAGCGTAGCGGTTCTGAGCACCGGAGGGCGGTTACATCCTCTCGTCCCTGAGGGTTTCTGTCCCCTATAAGGGGAACCGAAGGGGTCGTAAAGACTATTGAAGAGAGGCTTGGTGAGAAAGTTGGAGCCTTCCTTAACGGTAAGGAAGGACGGGTAGGTTTTCGAAAAAAGCCTTTTTAAATGGTAAGGAAGGACGGGTTGATTTTAGAAAAAATACTATTATGGCAGATAAACAAGTTTTAGAGCGAATGCTCTCAATGCTCCCTGAAGAGTTTCAAGACATTTACTATGATACGATACCAGAGGCAAAGGAGATACGCTCGAAGATGGTAGTACTTTCTTCGGAAGTAAGGTCGTGAATGATATGAACATATTCAAGGCACAGAGCCATGCGATTATAGCCAACCGCTATGACCCGTGCCTTGACGATGTAGAGGATAAGGTATATACACGAGATATATTTAGGAGAGACTAAATATCCTCAATGTAACCGAAGATATGATTAGCATCCAGACAAGGACACTCCTTCGGTGTAGTGCCAGGCAAGTCACGATGCCCCGCAATCTTCGCTTTCGGGAACAGTTTATGAAGCCTCGTCAAGACATCAACGATTCTTTCCGTCTGCTCAGGCGTACGAGTATCGCATGGTTTACCATGTTCATCCAAACCACCCTCATAGCAGATGCCGATAGAACAACGGTTATACGGTCTCGCATGTGCCCCCACTTCGAGCAAGAAGCGATGCTGCGTCATGGTCCCATCCTTTCGGATATAAAAGTGGTAGCCGATGTCATAGAAACCACGGCTCTTATGGTCCCGTCGAAGCTGTTCCACACTATAGTCTTGATTGCGTCGTGTAGCCGAGCAATGCAACACCAAGAATCTCACGGAGTCGGCAGACATCATCATCTTGCCGTCCTCCAGTTTAGAGAGGAGTGTGCGCTCATTCCGCACCATCTCCTCCCCAATACTCAAAGGAAATTTATCTTTAATCATCTTCATTTCTAATTTGTAATTTCTCATTAAGGTAGTCCATTTCTAATTTCTCATTTCTAACTTCTCATTAAACGAAGTTTGCACAAGAACTCACTCCCAACGCTGTCAGCGCAGCGATAAGAGCCTGAACAACTGCGTTTACAATAGAAACCCAAGAAATCTTCTTGGAACTATAAATTGAATTTTCATTTTGGTTAATCATATACATAGTTTAATTAATAATGAAACATCATTTTGAAAATAAGAATTTGTTAGCAGTAGCCGCACCCGACACGAAGTCGGGCACGGCAGAGCATTTACTAAAGCTCGTTGTCTTCACCTGCTCCGTTATCGGTATTGCCAGAGTTTTCTCCGCCAGATGGAGTGTTTCCTCCGTCACCATCATCCTTACCAGATGTAGGCTTCTTCTTAGCAGCCTCCAAATCCACGGTACCCTCGCCAGCCTTCTCGGCTTTGAGTACAGCAGCCTGAGCACTGCGGCTAGCTACGGACTCAAACTCAGCCTTGCCCAGCAAGTTCTCGAAGTCAACACCCGGAGTGAAAACGATATTCACAGCCTTGATGTTGTCGGCAGTAAATTTCTCGCAACTCTCAGCACCCTCGCTGGAGAGGGAAATCCAAAAATCGCCAAGCTCATCGAGCTGCACCTTCTTACCCTCCAAGAGCATCTCCACCAAGCAGGTGCACATGTCAGAGAGCACGCCTCTCACCTTACCTCGTGTGTAACCACCATGGTCGGCAATGTGTTGTACAAACTTTCTGAACTACATCACCTCGTTCACCTGAGCCTTTGCGTAAGCCCGAGATCCTTTCTCAGGATGGATAGGGTTAGCCAACATGTAAGTACTATACTTAATCATTCGTTTGCCCATCGTCGGTATGGGGATTGGTATTTCCACATGCAGTTAATGTGTCCGACAAGATTCGTTGTTACTTCCGAACTGCGATGCAAAGGTACAACATAAAAAAACCGAAAACAAGAAAGAAAAAACACTCAAACTTTCTTCTTTCTTTCAGTCTGATAATCAACATAATATAAACAGAAAAAGAAACCATTATGGACATCAATATAACAGGTAATCCTGGCACAGGCAACACCTTTCAAGAGATACATATAGATACGGTACAGAACTATAATCCCAATGCCACCACCGTTATCAACAATAACTATGGTGACAAGCAGAAGCCAGCTCCTGCTACCGAAAAAGTGCTGCAAGATGCAGAGAGAGAGCAGCGTAAGGCTGAAATCATGGATTATGTAGCTAAACTTAAGAACTATGTGGCAAAGGATTGGAAAAATCGCTATGAATCTTTATGGAAAGAGATTCTTGCTCTCCCTGAGGTCAATGCAGAGGTCTATGAGCCTGGCAGACAGCAAGGCACCACCTTTAATCGCAACCTCATTGCCAATATATTATATATAATGTGTAATGATGGGGTGATTGTAGAGACAAATGCCACCAAACTCACGGAGGAGCTCGAAGGAGACAAAGACCACCCTGTTAGGGCAAAGTTAAAAGAGAATCCGGTTAATCGAGACATCACAGATAAGATTCTCTCTCTCTTGTCTCGCCACTAATCATATATTTTAACCTAAAATAATGAGATACTATGGAAATCAATATCAATGGTAATCCTGGCTCAGGCAATCGCTATGATGATGTCAAAATTCATCAAGTAGGCAGCTATAATCCCAACGCCACGGAAGTTCATATCCACCAACAGGTAGGTGGTCAGAATAGCAGAATGGCAAGCTGGTTTCGAAAATTGAAGGAAGAGATAGACCACGATGACAAACTTCAGAAGAAGATGGCTGACATCATGCGTTATCGTACTAAGTTGCCCCATACTTTAGGGTTGAAGAGAAAACTACAGGACGGTGGATATAACAAGACAGCCATCGACAAGGCTTGTCGCTTAAAACAAGGTTATGCCAAAAAGGCAACTAAATACCAGTATTATGAGATGGCAAACCGTATAGACGACTATCTCTTCGCCATCTTGAGCAATCGTTTTGATGACTACGTCTATCCCCTGATAGTAAATCAGAGACCTCTTGCTGACATCAAGCAAGCGGTTTCCGAGCAGGTCATCATTCCAGTCATGAAAGAACTGAATGAGAATGGGGAAGATGATATTTATCTCTGCTATACCACAGACGACATCTTAGGTATGCTCTATTATCTCACAGGCAATTGTCACATTAATTGGGCTAATTACGATGTATAATCCTGCTTTCGATCCATTCAATGGCATCTACCGAATGCTCAATATCTTGAAGCATTTTGATACCCACGAAATCGTGGAGGTGGATCGCCTGCGCATCTATGATTTCTATCTGCTTTTTCCCTATAAGGCATACATGATTCGCTTTAAAAAGACGGAGGCAGACTGGAAAAAACAACTGTCGAAGTTTGTGAAAGAGAAAAAGGCTAATCCTTATAATAAGACCATCAATGACCGCCGTCTATTCTCGCAGCTCCTGCGCTATCAGATGATAGCCCTGAGCCATATCGCAAGTTATGGACTCATCGATCCGCAACTATTGTTGCAACAGAAAGTCAAGGTCTCCGATGTAGCCAAGATGCAGCAAGTGATGTCTCAATTGGAAGAGATGTCAGATGAGGAGAATAATGTCATTTCCTGGCTCAATTCTTGTTTCCGTACCATACCGCTTGCAGGAACGTACGGATTGAAATATCGAACTCAATTATTAGAATTTAAATACGATGGCTGTTAGTTTCTTTGTCAACCGCCTCTATGTGCTCACCACCGATGGCAAGGTGGCTTATGATGAGCCTTTCCATCACGGAGTCAATATCATTCGTGGTGCCAACAGCAGTGGAAAATCCACCATTACCCACCTCCTATTCTATGGTTTGGGTGGAGAATATACCCAGTTTGTCACCCAGGCGCGCCATTGCTCCCGAGTGATGGTAGAGGTTAGTTTGGATGATGCAGTCCTTACGCTTTCTCGTCCTATCGAAATGGATACAGATGGCAGGGTTCTCACCCAGCGAGGTATGACCATCTATTGGGGCACACTTGATGAGGCTCTTCAGGGTAACTGCGAATCAGGCACATTCGGCTTTAAGATCTCTGCCAAGACAAAGAGTTACTCCAATGTGCTCTTTGAGGTGATGGGTATGCCCATCGTGCAGGGAGACAACAACATCACCATGCACCAGTTGCTCCGTCTGCTCTATATCGACCAGGAATCGCCAACCGCATCCCTGTTTTATTATGAGCAATTCGACAGCCAAACCACTCGTGAAACCGTAGCAGACCTCCTGTTGGGCATCTTCGATGAGGAGCTTTATGCTGCCAAGTTGAGACAGAAAGAACTGGAAGCAGAACTCTCTGATGTCAAGATAGAACTGCGAGCCTTAGGCAACTCCTTGGATACCAGACAACGCTCCACGGAGTTTATACAAGGCGAGATTGACCATCGAAATAAGGAGATGGAGCAGATGGCGGAGAAAATCCAGCAACTTCGTCGAGGGGAAGATGTAGAAAAGCAGTATAAGCCTCAGACAGAAAAATGGAAGGAAGAAGTAAGAAAGTTAGAGAAAATGTGTGAGAAAGAAGAGGAAAACATCGCCCTCTTGCAATATGATATAGAAGATACAGATATGTTTGTTGCCGAGCTGACTCGTAAGCAGGAGGCTTTGAGACATTCAGTTAGCACGAGGGAAATCTTGGGAAATCTCCGCTTGGAATATTGTCCAGAGTGTCTTTCTCCACTTCCGCAAGATACACCAGAGGGAACCTGTCATCTGTGCCGACAGAAGACAGATAATCACATGGGCATCACCCAGGCAAAACGCCTTATCGCTGAGATTAGCTTCCAGAAACAAGAGTCGGAGACTATCCTTCGCAAGGATAAGGAAGAGCTGACGACAGCCAAGGCTAAGCTCAGGAGCCTGAAGGTGAAGCGAAAAACAGCTCGCCACAATCTCGACGAGTTGTTGGGTAATGCACGCAGCAGCGTAGCAGGTGCCATAGAAGACTTGAACTATCAGAAAGGACAGTTGAATGGCGAGCTGCAACAATTTTATACGATGCTGGAACTGGCAGAGAAATACGAGCAGTTGACAGCCCAGAAGACACAGCTTGAAGCAGAGATGGAGAAGAACAAAAGCTATATCCATGCAAAGCATTCGAAGCAAGAAAATCGCCGCTCTGAAGTCATGAAAAAGATACAGGAACATGCCGCTTATTTCCTCAATAATGATATGGACAGACAGAAAGACTTCAAGGAAGCAAGTCCATCTGATATCACGGTAGATTTCCCAAACAACATGGTGTTCTTGAAAGACCGCTATGCCAAGTACAGTGCCTCCTCCGCATTCTTCCTGAAGTTGGTGGCACGCTTCTCCCTCTTCTTTGCCTCACTGGACATCGACTGGATGCGCTATCCCCGTTTCATCTTTGCCGACAACATGGAGGATAAGGGAATAGAGGAAGATCGAGCACGGAAATTCCAAAAAACATTGATTGCCCGATTGAAGGGACGATACGATACGGATAGCTATCAAGTCATCTACACCACCTCCTATATCACAGACGATTTAGACCATAGTGAATATGTGGTAGGCGAGCATTATGATATCAACCATAAAAGCTTGAAAAACGTGTGAAAAAATGAAGCAGGCTTCGATGGACGATGAAGTAAGCTTCGTTAGTCAACGAAGTAAGCTTCGGGAAGGAATGAAGCCTATTGCGTTAAAATCAACAAAAAACATTCCCGTCCCACAAAAAAAGTTTCAGCAAGTCTTCCCCCTGCGGGTTCATCCCCGCTAAAACAACCCTGGCGAGATCTCTGATGGTCCGCCAACCAAAGAGTGAAGCGGTTAAGAGCGACAGGAGGAGCGGTTACATCTCTTGCCCTTTTGGAAAGGGCGAGGGCTTGGGAGTGGGTTAAGGATCTCCTCTTCGCAAGAGGGGGACAGGGGAGTCGAAAAACCATTATAATTAAAACATAAAATAGAAATCAATGAATGATTTTAAGAATATAAAAGTAGCCGTAGCTGGTACTGGCTACGTCGGTCTGAGCATAGCCACGCTATTGTCTCAGCACCATCACGTTACAGCAGTAGATGTAATCCCCGAAAAGGTGGAGAAACTCAACAATAGAGTTTCACCCATATAGGATGATTACATTGAAAAGTATTTGGTAGAGAAGAAGCTGAATCTAACAGCAACTCTCGATGGCAGGGCTGCTTATCAGGATGCAGATTTCGTGGTGATTGCAGCACCAACCAACTATGACCCAGTAAAGAACTACTTCGATACGCCCCATGTCGAAGAAGCAATTGACCTGGTATTGGAGGTGAATCCAGACGCAGTGATGGTTATTAAGAGTACCATCCCTGTGGGTTATACCCGTAGCCTCTACTTAAAATACGCAAAAAAGGGAGTAAAGCAGTTTAACCTCCTTTTCTCCCCTGAGTTTCTTCGTGAAAGCAAGGCACTCTATGACAATCTTTATCCAAGTCGAATTATCGTAGGCTATCCTAAGATACTCGACCGCCCTGAGTTTGCAGAGGAGAACGAGGCTATCAAGTCTGTAACCAATGTCGAGATGTTGAAGGAAGCAGCCAAGACATTTGCAGCCTTTTTGCAGGAAGGTGCCATTAAGGAAGATATCGATACACTTTTCATGGGCATGAAGGAAGCCGAGGCAGTGAAACTCTTCGCCAACACCTATCTCGCCCTTCGTGTAAGCTACTTCAACGAGCTGGATACATACGCAGAGATGAAGGGACTCGATACCTAGGCCATCATTGATGGAGTAGGACTCGACCCACGTATCGGTACCCACTATAACAACCCAAGCTTCGGCTATGGCGGCTATTGCTTACCAAAGGATACCAAGCAGCTCTTGGCAAACTATGCCGATGTACCAGAAAAGCCGAAGTCAATTCATGCGTCATCGGTGTCTATCGTCTGACAATGAAATCCAATTCCGATAACTTCCGCCAGTCTGCCATTCAAGGCATCATGAAACGTATCAAGGCAAAGGGTGCGGAGGTCATCATTTATGAGCCAACACTCGAAGAGGGTAGCACCTTCTTCGGCAGCAAGGTTGTCAATGACTTGGCTGCTTTCAAGGCTCAGAGTCATGCCATTATCGCCAACCGCTATGATGTCTGTTTGGATGATGTAAAGGAGAAAGTATATACCAGAGATATATTTAGGAGGGATTAATTTAAATGTAAGTACTATGGGGCATCAGCATAATTCCGTGGAAAAAAAGTTATATTATACCACTAATAGTAACAAGTTGTCATAGGATTTTGTATATTTGCAATATGGAACAGAATGAGACATTAGCAAATTACAAGTACTTTTTAGACTTTATGTTTCCAGAGAACCTGCTTGATTACTTCGAGCCAGTTCGCATGGAAGAAAAGCCTATCAGTGGAGAATCCCAAATTGGTTTATATGAACTTTACCAAAGTGAACTTCATATATATTTGGATGAGCGAGACAATCGTTCAGCCCAAGATCAAGACTTGCGCCCCAATGGATTTACCGAAGCTAGCAATGTAGAGGATTTCCCACTCCGCAACCGCAAGGTCTTGCTTCACATACGCCGTCGTCGCTGGCTTGACAGCAAAGGAAAAAGCATCTTGTTTGACACCTGCCCACTTTGTGCAAATGGTACACGCTTGTCCCCGGGATTAGCGTCTTTTTTAAAAGGTAACCATGGACTCTTGCCCGATTACCGCTCGCTCATAGGGCCGGACTTACTACGTAGATGGCGACAATCTATAGCGTAATTACAAGAACCATTTGAGTGGCTTCAGAACTTGGAGAGAGTTAGACCATGCGGAGGACTGGAACTTGTTAGTGGAGAACATGGGTACGCACCTAAGCATAGATGAGACCTCCATAGACCATGTCGTGTATGTTTTCTTGACGAATAAGGATGGACATGGCAAAAAGCACACCCCTCATAGCTTATGTGAAGGGCTTGAAGGTTAGCGACATCGTTACTGTCCTGATGCAGATACCAGAAGAGTTGCGAAAGGCCGTTATAGAGGTTACTATGGACCATTCAGATGTAATGAATGCCGTTGTTCGAGAAGTCTTTCCTAAAGCAAGAATAACCATCGACTGCTTCCACACGGTTCAAGTCGTAGGGGATGCCATCGAGGAAATCCGCATGCAAAGCAAGCGAGAGACCATGAAGGAAGAGAAGAAGGAGAAGACAGAGTTTAGAAAACGTTTGCTGAGAAATGCCAAGAAGCGCCAGAAATATGCAGAGAAGCATCCGAAGACTTACAAAGGCAAGAAACGTGGGCGCAAGCCTGTACGTGCTAGTGCCAAATATATTCCAACAACGCTGTCCAACGGAGACACTCCAATAGACCTCCTCAGAAAGTGCAGGAACATGCTTCTGCAAAGTGGAGAGAAGTGGACTGATGCGCAAAAGGAAAGAGCCAACGTACTCTTTGGCAAGTATCCAAAAATCAAGGAGGCTTACAGTCTCCTATGCTCTCTACGTTCCATTCTTCGAGATACTACGCTCAACAAGGAAACTGCCAAGCCCAAACTGCATGAATGGTATGACAAGGTTGCTGTGTCAACTTTGAGAGAAGTAAAAGCTGCTAGAGATACCATCAAGCTGAAGGAAGACCAAGTCCTCAACTATTTTGTTGAAAGATCAACTAACGCATCTGCTGAATCATTTAACTCTAAGGACAAAAACTTTAGGGCACAACTGCATGGAGTACTTGATGTAAAATTCTTTATGTATAGGCTATGCAGCATCTTTGGATAACTTCATCCACGGAACTATGCAGAAACGCCAAAATTATTAGTGGAATATGAAAAGTGTTTTCCTAAACCACAATTGGTCCTTTCAAAAATAGAATATTATACAGTCAACGATAATGACGTTTCTTCGGAAAATTGAAAAATTAAAACGTTAAAAAACATTTCAAGTAACAATACAATGAATAAAAGATTAGGATATTTTGATGCGATGAAAGGGTTTGGCATATTATCTGTGATATATGTGCATTTGTTTACAATGGGAATGAGAGACGGTGAGTATACATCTTCCATCATACCATTTATTCAATTGTATTTTATGCCATTATTCTTCTTCGTTAGTGGCTACTTTTCTGCAAAGATAGGAAACATCCAGAAAGTGGCAGAACTAAAGCCCATAGTTTTGAAAAAGACAAGAAACCTATTGGTGCCTACAATAGTTATGTTCACATTATGCGTTCTTTATTTTAGAATGAATATTGTGGACTATATAATTGACTCGTTTAAAGGAGGTTATTGGTTTACTTACGTTCTGTTTTGTATTTCAATACTGTATGCAGTTCTTACAATTGTCTTAAAGCCTTTTAGTAAATCGGGGGGAGTACATCTTTTGATAGTATTGTGCTTGCATTATCTTTCAAGACATATAAACGTTTTCGATCCTATAATAAAAGCCACTTCGTTTGATTTTATAGCAGCTTATTATTTCTATTTCTATATGGGAGTATTGCTGAGGAAATATGAAGAGAACATAGGTTGTTGTATTAATAACAAATATGTCTTAACGGTTTCTTTAATAATAGGTGTGCTGCCTGTTTTATATGACGTGCCTTGGTATGTTAAAAACGTATGCAGGTTAATCCTTGTATATGATATACTGGTTGTTTTTAGATACTACTCGTCTTATTTTGAGTCACAAAATGTTTTTGCGAAAGGATTGAGGCTAATAGGTAGAAATACATTGGAAATATACTTCCTTCATTATTTCTTCTTGTTTAGAATATATGGTGTGGATGGATTGCTGACTACACTCTCCAATGACTATTGCTTTAGAGGTCATAGTTGTTCTTCCTTGGTGGAACTTGCAATAATATGCCCCATTGCTATAGGTATCGCATACGTATGTATTTTCGTTAAAAAACTCATTCAACCATTTCCTTTTGCCAAACAGCTTTGTTTTGGTAACAATTAATATATATGTCAGAATCTCGTACATCAAAAAGTTTAAAAAACGCTTGGGTAGCTCTGTTCTTCTATGCCATCAATGTTATAATCGGCTTCTGGAAGAGACAGGTGTTCTTTGATTATTTAGGTAGCGAAGTTCTTGGTCTCGACACCACGGCATCAACCCTCTTTAGTTTCTTGAATCTTGCCGAATTGGGTATCGGCTCATCTGTAGGCTATTTCTTGTATCGCCCTATGTTCGAAGGTGATACGGTCACAATGAATAAAATTGTAGCTCTACAGGGATGGATATATCGCCGAATAGCAATGGTTGTGATGGCCGGATCAGCTATTCTCATGTGCTTCTTCCCAATCATCTTCGCGAAGATACAGCTTCCGTTATGGTATGCTTACGCTACGTTCTCTGTTATGCTCATCGGTTCGATGTTGGGCTACTTCATGAACTATCGTCAGTGCATTCTTGCAGCAGACCAGAAAGGCTATAAGGTTACTCAAGTTACCTCTTCTGCATCTGTTGTCTTTCAGATACTGCTGATATTCTTGCTGCCAATCGTTCCATGTCCGTTCATTCTCTATATTGGCACTACATTGTTAGGCTCTATCATCGGTTGCTTATGGTTAAACCATGTGTTGCATAGAGATTATCCCTGGCTCGCAAAAGTTGAAGAGAGCGGCAAGCAACTCCTTAAGGAATATCCTGAGATAATAAAGAAGACCAAGCAGCTTTTCTTCCATAAAATCACGACGTTCATAGTCAATCAAGTATCTCCTTTGATTATGTTTGCTTTCACCTCGTTAACCGCTGTAGCCTATTACGGCAACTACCTTGCCACCATCGACAGAGCAAAAGACGTATTGAAGACCGCTTTTGCAAGTACTGGCAATGCTATAGGCAATTTGATTGCAAGTAGAGACGACCAGCGTATACAGTCGGTCTTTTGGGAGTTGATAGACTCGCGTCTTTGTATCTCCTTCGGTTGTGTTCTTGTATTAGGACTTATCTGCGAACCATTCATCTCTGTTTGGTTGTCGCCTAAATATCTTTTAGGCCATGAAGTACTCATACTTGTGTGCATTCTATCGTTCCTCTCCATAAACAGAAGTACCGTTGACGGATACATCGGAGGCTATGGCTTGTTTCAAGATATATGGGCTCCTGCAATAGAAGCAATAATCAATCTTGGTTTAGCATTTGCATTGGGCTATTTCTTTGATATAGCAGGTGTTCTTATGGGTGGTCTGGCAAGCAACTTAATCATCGTAAATGGTTGGAAGCCGTATTTCCTCTACACACGAGGATTCAAAATAAACCCATGGCGAGGCTATTTCTTGCCAATGGCATGGCGTTGGGGATTGTTGGCTGCCAACGGCGTTCTTTTTGTATGGTTAGACAGCATGCTGCATCCCGACAATCTTAATTCATATCTCAGCATTGCAATATATGGATTTGTCTTGTCTGTGATCATCATTCCTACAATATATATTCAGTTCTATATATTGACTCCTGGAACTAGAAAGTTCCATCGCAGAATGTGGGGAATTGTTAAAGAAAAGCTTAACTTATAAATAAAGAAAACTAAGGTGTTTGTATAAATTAAAAGTCAAAAACATTTTAGTGAACAAACAAATATAGAGACAATGTTAATAACAATAATTATACCTATTTATAATAGGGCTAAAACACTACCAGAGTGTTTAGATAGCATCATCAATCAGGAACATTCTGAATTTGAATGTCTATTGATTGATGATGGCAGCCATGACGATTCTTTAAAGGTTTGTAACGATTATGCAGATAAAGATTCTCGTTTTCGTGTGTTCCACAAAACCAATGGTGGTGTAGGTTCTGCCCGTAATTTGGGATTGGAGAATGCAACTGGTGAATGGGTGGCATTTGTTGACAGTGATGATATCATTGCACCAAACCATTTGAGCCAATTTGCAACAGCAATACAAAAGTATCCGAATGTAGATATTCTATTTTGTGGTTGTCAATATGTTTGCAGAGGCCAAAAAACACGCCCTGATCACACCTATAGCTTGGCGAAGTACGAAGGTAAAGAAGAAATCAAGCACTTGTTTGCCTCTACAGACCTTCTTCAATATATGTATGCATGTGATAGAATCTATCGAAGATGTTTGATAGAACAAAACAACATGCGATTCGATACCACACTTTCATTGTCAGAAGACCGTCTTTTCTGTTATCAATTTCTCAAACACATTAGAGGAGCAGCAACTGTGCCTGAAGCGACTTATGTCATAAACGAAGAAGATAACAACAAACTTAGTCAAATACACCTTTCTTCAGAAATGTGTATTAATCGTTATCATAAGTTGTCTGTAGCAATGCAGGATTTGGTAGAGATTTTTCAGTTATATGATGCTCGCATAATGCCCTTTTGGAAATACAACTATATACTACTTTATAATATGTTGCATTCATTATATAATGTGAAAGGCAACATATTTTCTGCAACCAAAATACAACAATATTATATTAATAAATACTTTGACTTTAATTTCTATAATAAGATTAAAGATATACCAGAGTTAAAGGTGTTTATGTCAGACGCTCAAGCAAGAAGAATGATCAATATGCAATTTTTGAGCTACGATTTGCACATAATGTTCAACTATATTCTAATAAGACTACATATTAAAAAACAATGAAAACCCCGATAGTATATACCTTGATTAGCTCCGAGAAAGATTACTTCTTGGAGGAGTTGTGGGTGTCGCTTTATTCTCTTCGCCAGTTCCATCCTGAGGTGACGGTCAACGTGCTGGTGGATGAATCGACGAAGAAGTATATGGAGCGATTCCCGAAACTTTGCGACATGATAACCAACATTGTTGTTGTACCGGTGCCGGAGAACTATAACGCCAAGCAGCGTTCACGAGTCATAAAGACTACGGTGCGCAACGTGATAGATGGTGCATACCTCTTCATTGATACAGATACGGTTATCTGCAAGCCGTTGGATGATATTGACAACCTTACTTGCGATATGGCAGCTGTGCCAGATGGTCATCTGCCTCTGTCTGAATGTATGTTCCCACCGACAAACTCAGTGAATAAGATTTTCAAAACGGATGTTTCCGACTCTAAATACTGGTTTAACTCCGGTGTTATGTTTGTTGCAGACAACGAACTGACACGCAAGTTCTATAAACGTTGGAATGAGAACTGGACATATTCTTGTTTTAAAAAGGGGCAAAGTCAGGACCAACCGGCTCTGCTTGCTACAGACAAGGAGTTTGGTTACTTAATCTCAGAGCTTCCTGGCATTTATAACGCCCAGGTGGCGATGTCCTTAAAATACTTTGCAGATGCAGCGATTGTTCACTGGTGGCACATGAGTTTCATAGAGAACCAGGACTATTCACCGTTCTTCAGTTTGCAGATATATAAAGATGTGAAGATGGCAAAAGGTCTCACGGCAGACATCAAAGAAATCATAATGCATTGCAAGCAGAGTTTCGTGTCGCCAACGATGCCTGTGGGAAAAGAGCATATCTATTTTCTATTCTCTCCGGCAGGTAAAATCTTCAACAGAATCTACGAAGAGGGTGGCGCAGCAAGTTTCTTAATGAACAAGTGTGCCGCTGTCTTGGAAAAGATTCATAAATACACAAGGAAAAAATGATTTCAGTAGTAATACCTTTATATAATAAGGAAGCGTCTATTGCGCAGTCTTTGAAGAGCGTGCTCTCACAAGAGTACGACGATTTTGAGGTTGTGATAGTGGACGATGGTTCTACGGACAGATCGGTTGGTATTGTTGAGGCTATAAACGATTCGCGTATCCGACTGATAAAGCAGGAGAATGGTGGACCGAGCAAGGCTCGAAACACTGGTGTGAAGAATGCTAACGGGGAGTGGATACTGTTCCTTGATGCAGACGACGAATTCTTGCCTGGGGCGTTCACAACATTTCATAATTTAAGTGTTAGTCATCCAGAGATAGAGTTGTTTTGTTGTTCTTCTATATACTGTATCAATGGTGAACAGCAAGGTGAGCCGTTTTCCTTTGAGGAAGGCGTATTAAAAAATCCGTATGCAGCTCTGTTCTTCCATAACTATGCTGCACGCATGGGTGACTTTATGTGTTCACGTCGTATAGCTTTAGCATGTCCTTTCAACGAAGAAATACGACGTTTTGAAGATGTAGAATGTCTTTTCCGCATGTATAAGAAGACAAAGGTCTATTTGCAGCCTATTCCCGTAATGATTGAAAAACGTGATTTCGCAGAAGCAAGTTATGCCCGTAAAGATATTCGGGAAGACTTTATTGGACATCTTGAATTCAAAGGAAAAAATTTTTGGGAGCGAATGTGTCTATTTAAATTCTTTATTAGTGAACGTACCTATTATAGTCTACAGGCACAAAATCTTTACCCAACGCTTTATAGACGCTACGATCTTATGTTGTCACTGAAGTTAATGACATGGATGAATAAACGCACATGTTTTAAAAGTATCTTAAATCATGTGGTCGGTAAAATTAAGATTGGAGGAACTATTTTGCTTGTATGTGCTCACAAACAAGACCCGTATACAAGAAATGACGGAGTCTATAAAGCTATTCAAGTAGGTGCCAATTTGCATACAGATATGAATCTTGGCTACACTAAGGACAATGAAGGTGACAATATAAGTGAACGTAATTCAGCTTGGAGCGAATGGACTGCAATTTATTGGGGATGGAAGAACATAAAAAATGTTGAATATCTCGGTCTTTGCCACTACCGCCGCTATCTTGATGCAGAAATAAACGAAGAGACGATAGAAAAATTATTGAACGGCAAAGATATGCTTGTTTGCGACTACTACAAAGCTACACAGTATGATGTTGTATCTAAAGGTCTCATTTCTGCCCTTTCTCAAGAAGATTATTGGCTCTACATCGACACAGTTCTTAGTATCCATCCTGATGCTAAGGAGGCTTTGTTGAAGTATATGTATGATTCAAATACTTTCGTACCTTATAGTATCTTCGTAGCTAAGAAAAAACTTTACGATGAGTTCTGCGAATTTATCTTCCCCGTGCTCTTCGAACTGGAAAAACGCATAAAGGATCATAATTATAGCCGGCAGCGTCGCATCATTGGTTACTATGGAGAATGGTCGTTAGGGCTTTTTATAGCCTACCGTAAGTTGAAAGTTGAAAAACTCAACCTTGTAATGTCTGGTAAAGTTATCAAGACTAGATATTCATGGATACGAACATTCATAGGTGATATAAAACGTAGTGTAGTCACATGGCTTACACACGGACGTAATCCTCAAACAGATTTTCATATTCCACAAGATATCGTTACTGGTTTCCGTAATGATGGAATCAAGTTGAATGCATTAAACACTGATTAAACACATATATATTATGAATATTAAGAACTTGTATTATTATGAATATTAAGAACTTGGTTAAGAAAGCATACTCACATTTATTTCAGACAATGCCTGGCGAAATGACAATGAAAAGTTTTTGGAGTTGTTATCGTCTTGTTGCAAACCGCTATTTGAACGGACACTATGACTTAACAATGTTGCGTCCGGAAAATGCCAAAACGGACGAGGGGGGGCAAAACATCTTTGTATATTGGAATAATGGTTTTGATACAGCTCCTAAAGTAGTGAAAAGATGCCTTAAGACTATAGAAGCCAATGTTCCAAAAGGTTGGCAACTGCACATCATAACTGATGAGAACTTGAAACAATATGTAATGATGCCAGATTTTGTAGAAGAAATGGTGGAAAATGGCAAAATGTGCAGAGCCAACTATTCTGACATTCTTCGTCTCGCACTACTTTGGCATTATGGCGGTCTTTGGCTTGATGCAACATGTCTGCTGACAGGAGACATTCCCCAAATTATATTAGATAGTCCACTTTTTCTTTTCAACAATAAGGAATTGTGGCAAACCACGCCTTTTTTATTTGAAAATTGGGTGATGCGAAGTGTTCCGGGAAACTATATAATAGGCAGAGTGTTGGAAAACTTGCTATGTTACTTTCTGCATTGCAATAAGCCAAGAGCCATATATTTCGTTTGTTACTACATGCTTTCAGCCTTGTATTTGAGAGATAATAAAGCGAAAGAGTTGTTTGATAATATGCCATGGTGGTATGCAAAAGATTCTTTCCTTATGCAAATAGGCTATGGCTTAAATCGTACTGTTAGCGATCAACAATGGCAATATGTTCTCGGAAAGAGCTTCGTGCAGAAACTAAAATACCAGTATCCGCAAGAATGGAATGAGGGCACTGATACTATCATCGGGCGTGTTCTCAGAGAAAAATGATGTTGGATGTCTTTGCCAGTTTTGTTTCGCAGCATTAAGACAGGCAAGATGTCTCGCATAATAGATGGTTTGGAACCTATTTTCAAACATGTATATTTTTAGAATTATCACAGCTGCATTATTAAGGATTATGTATATGAAAGATAAGAATCTTAAAATCCTCGTAGCATCTCATAAGCCAGATAGAGTTTATCATGATGATGTATATACTCCAATTCATGTAGGTCGTGCCATTTCTAAATTCAAAAATGAAATGGCTGATATGATAGGCGATGATACGGGTGACAATATCAGTTCTAAGAATGGAGAGTTTTGTGAACTGACAGCTATTTATTGGGCATGGAAGAATTTAAAAGATGCTGATTATATTGGATTAGCTCACTATCGTAGATATTTTGAAGCAAAGTTTACTTCTGCTAATATAGAAGAGGTTTTTAAAACTCATGATGTAATCTTGGCAAAACCATATCTTCACGATCGTTATAACGAGATGAAAATGGCAAGGACGCTTGATATGGAAGATGAAGTGATTTTTCTCAAAGTTTTCAAGCGGCTATTTCCTGAATATGAGCAAACGTTGATTAACTACATGTATGGTTTTAAAGATTATTCTTATAACATGTTTGTTATGAAGAAAGAAACTTTCAACGATTATTGCTCGTTTCTCTTTTCTATTCTTTTTGAGTGCGATAAATTGATGAAGCCGTTGCCTTACACATGTTCAAGTAGAAGATTAGGATATATCGCAGAATATTTACTTCCTATATATTGCTTCCATCACAAATTAAGAATCCGTACAGAACCAGTCGTCTCTTTCATTGGAGAAAGCGGAGATTCTTCTAATAATTTTAAGCAAATGCTAAAAATAGAAGTTCTTAAAAAGATATACGATAAACATAAGCCCAAAAGCATTGATGATATGTGTATGCAGTCAGTGCTTATAGGGTTGAAAAACGACGGTATTAAATTTGAATAATATGACAAAAGAATATGATTATCTGATAGTTGGTTCGGGATTGTACGGATCAACTTTTGCCTATTTTGCCAAGAAAGCAGGTAAGAAATGCTTGGTGATTGACAAGCGTCCGCAGTTGGGTGGTAACGTATATTGCGAAGAGGTTGAGGGCATCAATGTGCATAAATATGGCGCACATATCTTCCATACCTCTAACAAGGAAGTGTGGAATTTTGTTAACTCCATCGTTGAGTTCAATCGCTATACCAATTGCCCTGTTGCTAACTATAAAGGCAAATTGTACAACCTGCCTTTCAACATGAACACCTTCTGTCAGATGTGGGGTGTGACAACGCCGGAAGAGGCAAAGGCAAAGATAAGCGAACAGAAGTCGGAAGCTGTGGCTGCATTGAATGGACGCGAACCGCAGAATCTGGAAGAGCAGGCTCTGTGTCTGGTAGGTAGGGATATTTTCTATACACTTATCAAGGAATATACAGAAAAGCAGTGGGGACGCAAATGTACCGAATTGCCGGCGTTCATCATTAAGCGTCTGCCTGTGAGAATGGTCTTCGACAACAACTACTTCAACGACAAGTATCAGGGCATACCAGTAGGAGGCTATAACAAGCTGATCGACGGATTGTTGGAAGGTATCGACTGCAAGACCGATGTCGATTTCTTCAACTCGGAATATAAGGATTGGAAGAAGTTTGCCGACAAGTTGGTTTACACAGGAGCCATAGACGAGTATTTCAACTACTCGTTGGGCAGACTCGACTGGCGTACCGTAAGTTTCAAGACCCGCATAGAGGATACTGCGAACTTCCAGGGCAATGCTGTCGTTAATTATACCAGTCATGAGAAGCCCTACACACGTGTGATAGAGCACAAGCACTTTGAGATGTTCGGTCAAGAGGTTTACGACTGTCCGCAGTCGGTTGTGTCGGAGGAATATTCTACAGAGTATAAAGACGGCATGGAGCCATACTACCCAGTGAACGACGAACGCAACAACCAGCTTGCAGACCAATATCGCAAATTGGCTGCAAACGAGGATAATGTAGTGTTTGGCGGCAGACTGGCGCAATATAAATATTATGATATGGCACCTGTGATAGAGCAGGTGATGAAGTTGTGGAAAGAAATTTGATATAATGAAACAACGTATTGATTATATCGACCGAATGAAGGGCATGGAAATCTTCTTGGTTGTCATGGGGCATGTGTACGGAATGGTTTTCAATCAGGGTGAGGATATCACGTACAAATGGATCAGCAGCTTTCACATGCCTTTGTTCTCATGTTCTTGAGTGGTCTTTTGGCCTGCTCAGGTGTTGTGGCTCCGTATTGGGGCGTTAGGAAGTTGGGCAAGAAGTTGAAAGGACTGCTGTTGCCGTTGGTCGTGTTTGGAATGTGTTTCACCATGACCTTTTCAAAAGACTTCTTGACTGGCTTGATCGGCTTTCTTGAATCGCCAAACAAGAACGGATACTGGTATCTGATGACCATGGCTGTATTCTATGTCACTCTTAGTATTTATAGATTAAATTTAAAGCAAAAATGGTTTATAGATGTAGCATTAGCCATAGCAATCTGGGGGGCATGTATCTCTTATGGAAATATACGTCTCAGACAAAAGAGTACTTCTGTCTGCTGAATTGCGGTAACTTTTATCTGTTCTTTATGCTTGGCGTTTTCACCACAAAGTACCGGTTATTGGAAAAGGCGAAGAATGCAAACTGGCTGTTCTCTGCCTGCATCGTGCTTTATGCCGTCTTGTTCTGCGTAGAGATGCCGATTCATGCTTTGGACAGCTTGAATAGGCACATCCTCATGCCGTTCTGCATGGTGTTTGTCATAGTGACCTTGTTTATGGCACGCCACGGCGAGACGTCGTGCTTCGAACGTATAATTAGACTATGTGGGCAAGAGAACGCTTGATGTGTATGTGCTCCATTATTTCTTTATCAGCGTTGTTCATCTGCAAGACGTGGGTAAATACATGGAGGAATCAGACAATAGTCTGCTGATGTTTGTATTGGCAGTCGGCTTAGCCACGGTCATTACTGCTTTGTCTGTTGTCGTAGGAAATGTACTTCACAAAGGACGGCTGATTCAAAAATTGGTTTATGGAAAATAAAAAGAAAACAATAAAGGCGGTGGCTCCTTTCGCTCACCCCGGTTTCTTGAACTTCAAGCAGGTGCCGTTTGCGGCTTGGGTAAGAAACGGGGGGCTGGTGGCGCAGGAGCACTATCCTCCTCGATGGCTGCATGGAGCGGCGTACCGATGGGAGCTGCCTACGATATGGAAGAGTAGGAAGGAGGCACGACTGAGGTTCGTTGAGCTGGTGTCGCTTTCGTTCGACTCGTTCCCCGACTATGCGAGGTACGAGGTTGTGCCGATGTTTTGGGACTGTTGGCCTCGCTACTTCGAGAAGACTTGCCGATGGCTGAGAAAGCATGGGGTGAGGACGGCGATATTTTCTTCGCGTCAGACAGCAGAGATGATGCAAGAACGTTTCTCCGGGAAGAACATGGAATGGCAAAAAATAAATATCATCTGGTGTCCCGAAGCAGTGGATGATTCTGTATATCAGAAAGGCAAGCTTTTAAAAGACAGAAATATTGATTTGTTAGAGTTTGGACGTTCCAATGATAAGGTATTTAAGGTTGATCAATTGGAGTCTGTCATTGATAACAAGAATCGCAACTTAAATCATGTCTGTACCAAGCAGAATGGTAAGTTCATTTATACCAATGAGCAGTTATATGAAGCAATGGGGAATGCAAAGGTGACTATTGCTTTGCCTCGAAGCATCACTCAACCAGAGATTGCTGGTGATATTGAAACTCTTACGCAGCGCTATTGGGAGTGTATGTTTTCAAGGATGGTGATGGTGGGGCATGCTCCACAAGAACTCATTGAGTTTATCGGGTATAATCCTGTGATAGAGTTGAGTGATAAAATCTCGGCGGAAGAGCAGATTGCTGGTGTGATAGAACATGTTGAAGACTACCAATTCCTTGTCGATAAGAATCGTGAAACGGCAGAAAGGCTTGGAAGTTGGAATGTGAGAATGAAATGGTTAATGGGAGAATTAGAAGAAGATTATAGATTAAAGAGATAAGTATAAATTATGATACCAAAGATTATACATTATTGCTGGTTTGGGCGAGGACCATTGCCTGAGTTAGCACAGAAGTGCATTGCTTCTTGGAAGAAGTATTTGCCTGATTATGAAATTAAGGAATGGAATGAGGATAATTTCGATGTGAATATTATTCCTTATACAGCTGAGGCGTATCAAGCAAAGAAATATGCCTTTGTTAGTGATTATGCTCGTTTCTGGATATTGTATAAATATGGTGGAATCTACTTTGATACAGATGTGGAGGTGATTCGACCGATTGATGATATTGTAGAAAGGGGAAACTTTATGGGTTTTGAAACTGGTCCCAAACTTCAGTTGAAGGAAGACGCGAGCGAAGCGAGCGTTAACCCTGGCCTCGGCATGGGGGTAGCCCCTGGCCTCGGCCTAATAAAAAAGATGCTGGATTTTTATGAGGGGAAGCATTTTAAGTTTATCCCTGATGGTATTGGACAATTGACAATAGTACATATTGCAACTGAAGTTTTGAATCAGGCAGGACTGAAACAACAACCAGGTATTCAATTAGTAAATGATGTCTGGATTTACCCTACTGAATATTTTTGTCCGATTAACTTGAAGACAGGGCGTATTCATATTGAAGCCAATACGCGAACTATTCACCATTATGCAGGGACATGGCAAGATAAACATTTCTCTTTTAAAGAGTTTATAAAAAAAGTATTGCCTGAAAATGTATTATTAAAGGTAATGGCTTTAAAAATAAAAAGAAAATGATGAAATTATGAAATCAATCGCAAAATTCTATGCTTGGTTTTGGGTGCTTTATTTCCCATTGTGTATTGCGTTTTATGACTTGGTGAATGATTATGTAGATGAGTTTATGACGCTGATTCTTATTCTTTTCACCGCGGTGAAGTTGAGACATCGTTATGTAAACCATAAACCTCTTAAAGAGGTGCGTGTCTTTATTTTTGTAGCACTTTTCTATCTGGTCTATTCACTGATTCTAAAAGTGAATGTACCTATGGCTGCTATCATCGACTTTCAACAACAGGTAAGACCATATGCTGTGTTCTATTGTACGCTGATATTGATGCCTCAATTTACAAAACGTCAACGAAAATGGATGCTGTTCTCTATACTTGCTTCATTGGTGGGATACCTTTTTTGGAAGCGTTCTACGATATGGGAATCTGAAAATGTGATTTTCGGTAGTCTTTCTATAGGCGCTGGAATGACATATTATCTTTTTACCAAGGAATCTGCGAAGAATCGATATATAGCTACTGCTATTGTATTGTTTGGTTTACTTTGTGGAAAGTTTAAATATTTTGGAGAATGCGTTGCTTTTATAGGAGTAGTTTTTTTATTGAAGAAGAAAATTAAAATTGGCTCAGGCAAGAGTGTCGTGTTTGCTTTGCTATTGATATGTGCAGGTCTCTTTTTTGCATGGAGTCGATTTGATGCCTATTTTATTTCGGGTATGAGTAATGATCAGTTAGCCCGTCCGATGATGTATAAAACGATGCCTAAGGTTTTTATAGACTATTTTCCATTCGGACCGGGGCTTGGTACTTTCGGAACTTCGGCTTCTGCCAAAGATTATTATTCGCCTTTATACTATGAATACGGCTTAGCAAATATTTGGGGAATGGCTCCGTCTGACCGTGGAGCTTTCAATGCGGATTCTTTTTATCCATGTCTTGCACAGTTCGGATTTTTTGGTCTTTTCTTCTTCTTTGCTTTTTGGAAACGACGTTTGTTGGCTATTAATGGTATTTCTGATATACGTTATTACAAAATTGCAATTATGGCATTCTTGTGCTTAGCCATCGAGAATATAGGTGATACTTCATATCTTTCTGGTAGAGGTATGGTATATTTTATGTTGATAGCCATGTGTTTGAGCCAACATGAACAGAAAGAGAGATTAACCCGAAGAAAACAACAACATCAAGAGATACAAAGCAGATATGATGAGCCGAGTTTATGATTTTGAAAAAGAAAAGAGTGTGTGGCTCAAAGCCATCTTGCCCTTTTTGATAATAATACATCATTGTGCATGTATCGGAGTGCCACATCTCGGACCAATGAAGTTAGCGGGCGTGACGGTCTGCACATGGTTCTTTCTGATATCGGGGTATGGATTGATGGCATCCTATATGTTGAAAGGCAAGGTTTATCTTACAGGATTTATAAGAAAAAGAATCTCTAAAATAGCTATTCCATATCTTATAGCCCTTGTTGTATATTGGGGCTGGTGTATGTTTGTACAACATACTAATATGTATGACTATTTCGCTTTGCAAAGTTTTGATAAGTGGTTGCCCTATTCATGGTTCATATTTGTCATAATGGGTGGGTATTGCCTGTTCTATCTTGCATTTAAATATTTGCCAGTATCTGCAGCTGTTTTTGCTTTCATCAGTGTAAGTATAGCGTATATCGTGATTCTTGGCATTCTTGGCGTGCCGCGTTATTGGTATGGCGGTTCATTGGGTATTTCAATAGGAATTATGTGGAGAAGGTATGAGGATGTGATTAAGCATATAATGAGTTCCAATATTATTTCTATTATATTATTTGTTGCTGCGCTCACTCTTTGGATTCTTTTCTCTAAGTATATTAATTTTAAGGAATTTCATCCTGTGTTCACTAGTACTATGCTTATGGTTGTTATCCATCATGTGCGTTTTCCTAAAATAAGAGGATGCATTCGCTTCTTATCTGATATTTCCTTTGAGCTGTATTTGTTTCAAGCTATTGCTATGAGAATCGTTTTTGATTATCTTGGTTTTGCTCCTTCCTGGAGTGCCATGATGTTACTTTTGCTGATGGATATAGTCATCTCTGCAATATTTCATTTCGGCTTGATAAAGCCATTAACATTTAAACTATCAAAATGAAAATCGGAATTTTATCAAAAAATTATGCAGCGCAGCGTCTGTTTTTGGATAAGTTGTCTGAATGTCAATATAAAGATGTGCGTTTTTATAATTGGTGTTTGTGGAAAAATGCTCATTTGTGGTGGCTGAAAGCTATCGGTAAATTGAAAATGTCGCCAGAGGAAATGGTTGCAAGACTTTTCTATGATTTTAAGCCAATTATCCCTACTGGATGCGACGTGTTTCATTTTTTTAATTGTATAAATCTTGGAAAGCATACCAAGTGGGTGATAAGTGTGGAAAGTGGTGTGCCTTGGCCTGTCAGTGTGACTCGATGCGTTGAGAGTGAGAAGGCTGACTTATCTTCAATAGTACATGATAAATATGTAGAAAGGAGAATCAAGGCGCTGGCTAATTCTAATTGTTTAGGTCTTTTAGCTTTAAGTCATTGCACAGAGAATATACAAAGAGAAATTATCAAGCAATTTCCGCAATATGAAAGTATTATTGCGAAAAAAATGATTACCTTGTTGCCTCCACAGAAATTGATTATAGGCGATGTCCTAGAAAAAGGTGTGACATGGATCGAAGAAGAGCCTCTAACCTTTATTTATGTAGGAAGCGATTTTTATCGTAAAGGTGGTCGTGAAACGGTTCAGGTGTTGTCTGAATTGCATAAAAGATATTCGTTCAAATTGATTTTGATTAGTTCTATGGCTGTTGATGAAAAACGCTATATGCGCACGGAAAACGATGAGAAAGAATCAAAATGTTTGATAGAAAAAAATAAGGATTGGATAGAATACTATGATAGACTTCCTAATACGGAAGTTTTAGAAAAAATGAAAAAGGCGCATGTTTGCTTATTGCCAACATGGATGGATACTTTCGCTTATTCTGTGCTTGAGGCACAAGCCTGCGGTACACCTGTGATCTCAACGTCTTTGCGAGCTCTGACTGAAATTAATAACGAGAATGTGGGATGGCTTATTGATGTTCCTGTAAACAGGCTGAATAATCCTCTTCATCTTACAAGAGAGCAACAAGATATCTTCTCCGAGAAACTGTTGAATGGACTTTATGATAAGGTGGAATATGTGTTGAAACACCACGAAGAGATAAAAGATAAGGCAATGAGATGTCTTATAAAAATAAATGACTATCATTCTCCTCAAATATATGAAGAGAAACTGAGAATGGTATATCAAGGAAGAATAAGCGAAATAAAATGAGCAAAGTTTTAATGGTTGGCTCTGCTGAGCAGAGTGGTGGAGGCGTGGCGAGTGTGCTGCGCCTCATGAAGACGATGCCTTTCTGGGAAAAGTATCATTGTGGATGGCTTGGAACGCAGATACAGAGAGAATATGGCGTGAAATTGTGGTATGCGTTGAAGGCTTACTTCAAAGCACTGTTTACGATATGGCAGTATGATATTGTGCATTTCCACACGGTGCCTGATAAGATTTGCCTGATTATTCAAATGCCTGTACTCCTATTGGCAAAGAAGTGGTAGAAGTGTTTTGCAGAAAGGTTACCTTAACTGAAAGAACTGCAAGTAAACGTTAAAAACAGAAATAAAATTTGCTGAAAATTTGCAAGTTATTGATAAAAGTACTAACTTTGTTTTATAATCAATAAATACAACCAAGTTATGAGCATATACTTAAAGTCTATTCATATTAAAAAACTCTTTCATTTATCAGGCATTGACATCAATGTCTGTGAAGCAGGTAAGATGAAACATTTGTTGATTACCGGTCCAAATGGTACTGGTAAGACCTTGTTGTTGGGGGCAATTGTGGATTATCTTGAAAAAATCGCAAAAGATCCTGACTTGTTGTTTTTAAATTATGAAAAGTATTTAAAAGATAATGAAAGACTTTTGGCTTCCGCTAAAACAAATGAAGAGAGAATTAAGTGGCAAAAAGGGGTCGAACATTGGACTAAACGAATAGAAGAATTTTCAGGTAAGGTAAATTTATCTCTGAACGAGGTCGAGTTACTGCCTAAAGCAATTTTGGATAAGCAATTTCTGTTGGCATACTATGGCGACCAAAGACGTTCTGAGTTTAAGGAGGTCAAGAACCCAGAGAAGCCAAATTTGGAATATAGTGACATCAAAGTCAACAAAGTGGGTGAATTCATCAAGTTCTTGGTGGACTTGAAGGTGCAGCGTGCTTTAGCGGATGGTGAGAATGCTAAGGAATATGCCCATGAGATAGACGAATGGTTTGGGGTATTTCAGAATATCCTTCGTCGTTTGTTTGAGGATGACGAATTGAACTTAGAGTTTGATTTCAAGACTTATGCTTTTTACATCCATTCATATGGCAAGAAGTTTAAGTTCACAGAGTTGTCGGCAGGCTATTCGGCTGCACTTGACATTATCGTGGATTTGATCTTGAAGATGCAAGGCAAGGACAAGTTGAAAAGAGCTTTCAATACCCCTGGCATCGTGATGATAGATGAGGTTGAGACTCATTTACATCTTAAAATGCAAAGGGAGATTTTACCTTTGCTCACAACATTGTTCCCTCATATCCAGTTGATTGTGACGACTCATTCTCCTTTTGTACTCAACTCCTTGAACAATGCCGTAGCATATGACTTGTTGCGCCATGAGGTAATCTCTGATTTGACAGATTACTCATACGATGCTTTGGCAGAGGGGTATTTCGGCGTGGAATTGGCATCAGGAAAGTTGCTTGAGAGTGTTGCGAGATTTGAAGAGTTGTCGCAGAAGAGTTCTTTGTCTCTTTTGGAGAAGGATGAATTGAAAAATATAAAGAGGGATTTGGATAAAGTTCCTGATGCAGTTGCACCTACTATCAAAGAGCGATATTATGCAGCATTGGCAGTTATGCCAAATACAAGAAAGGAGTTTGTATGATAAAGGTATATAAATCAGATAAGGCTCCAGAAAAACTCGCAGAAGCAGGATATACTTGCGACGAAGTGAAGCAAGCGATATTGAATGATCAAAAAGACAAATGCTATCTATGTGAACGAAAGGTAACTACTGATTATCAGGTAGAGCATATTGTATCGCGCACAAATAACAAAGAAAAGGTGAACGAATGGGAGAATCTATTTCTCGCTTGCAATTATTGCAATGACCGCAAGAAGCATTACTATGATGATATTCCCTTGCCTAATCAATTGGAGTTTGAGAATGTAATATCTCAAACGATCAATTTGAAGACTCAAAAGGCTGACTTCCGCATAAGTGAAATCAATCCCCAGTTGGCCAAACTAAAAGAACTATTGGATAAGTTGTTCAATGGGAAAGGTATCTGTCGTAACTTGATGGAAAATCGTTTTTGGAATGACTTTATGAGAGTTTATCGCAATTTCTTGCGAAGGGTTGCAGCTTATAAAATAGATCCTACCGAGGAAAACAAACAACTTGTCATTGAGGAATTGTCTATAGAACAGTCTGCCTTGGGATTTAAGTATGCTTTTTTGAACAGGGATGCGGAACTATGGAGTGAATTTCAAGATTATTGTAAGTGGAACAAGTAGTATTAATATGTATGGCTACTTATAATGGTCGAGTAATAATCACCAACCACCACTGATTGTAAAAATGTGGTTTAGAATCAACACCTATGCTTCCGTGATATGGAGAAGTATTGTGAGAAAATAGTTTTTTTTGTAATCAATGTCTAAAGTTTTAATGGTTGGCTCTGCTGAGCAGAGTGGTGGAGGCGTGGCGAGTGTGCTGCGCCTCATGAAGACGATGCCTTTCTGGGAAAAGTATCATTGTGGATGGCTTGGTACGCAGATACAGAGGGGATATGGCGTGAAACTGTGGTATGCGTTGAAGGCTTACTTCAAGGCAATGTTTACGATATGGCAGTATGATATTGTGCATTTCCACACGGTGCCTGACAAAATTTGCCTGATTATTCAGATGCCTGTACTACTATTGGCTTTGCTTGGCAGAAAGAAGATTATCATGCATATCCACATGGGGAATCAGTTGGAGGATCATACGCATAATAAATTGTTTATATGGTCTCTGAACCGAGCTGATTGTGTGGTGCTGCTGGCAAAGAAGTGGCAGAAGTGTTTTGCAGAATGGTTTCCTACTGTGAAAGCCAAGACTGCTGTTATCTATAATGCCTGTGCTCCGACTCCTGCCGTGGATTATTCTGTCAAGGAGAAGAGTATCATCATGGCTGCCTTTCTGAACGACAACAAGCATCCCGATTTGCTCCTGAAGGCATGGAAGAATCTGAAAGCAGATTTTCCAGACTGGCATGTGACCATCATGGGAAATGGTGAAGTGGAGCGCTTCCAGGCTATGGCTCAAACTATGGGTTTGGATGATAGCGTTACATTTACAGGTTATATCACCGGCAAGCAAAAGGAGGATGTCTGGAATAAAGCAAGTATCTATTGTATGTGTTCTCGTCATGAGGGTTTCCCTATGGTGGTGTTAGAAGCCTGGGCAAGAGGTATTGCTGTGGTAACTACTCCTGTAGGTGGTCTGCCAGATGTGATAGAAGAAGGTAAGAACTGCCTCACTTTCCCATTTGATGATGTGGATACGCTTACCTTGCAGCTTCGGAAACTGATGGAATCGTCAAAGCTTCGCAGGGATATGGCAGAATATTCCAAGATTTTCGGGGAGCGGGTGTTTGCTCCTGTTAAGGTGAATGAGAGCATAGAGAAACTATATGAGGAGATATTATGACTAAGGATCGTTTATATTCATTGGACATGATGAAGTTTGTGGCTGCTATCTTCATCACGAATTCTCATTTCCAACTGCTGTATGAGGGAGTGAATACTGCCTTTGCTACTTTTGGGGTGCAGGGTAATTATGCTTATTACGAATAAGTGGAATAGTGTGTTCCCATTGAACATCGTTATTGTGTTTGCTATCATTTGCTTAGCTGCATATCTGCTAAAGGTAATGACCGCTGCTTTTCTATCTTTACTATCGAAGGATAAGTTTGCGTTGGAGGTTTAATTTGGAGATACACTTTTGTTTTGATTTATAAAGGTATAATTTAATAGATTAATAGACAAAGAGAGGCGTATTTTTTTACGTTACTTTACATTAAGGAGAACGAAAATGATTTATCATTATCTACTAACTCGATTTAATTTAGCTCTCTGGATAGAAGATAAGAATGGGGCAGCTATAGATCGGGAGGAATGGCTTAAAAGGCGAATGGCTCTTTTTGAAACATTTTGTCTGCCTTCTGTAAAAAATCAAAGCTGCCAGAATTTCAGCTGGATTTTGCTGGTGGATGCAAATACGCCTGCTGTATATCGGGAGAGGATTAAGACTTATCGTAAGCTTTGTTCTCAAATCAAGTTTGTCGGAGTTAAGGCTGAATATTCTTACCAGTTTGCTGATATATTCCGTCAGGTGGTGATGCAGGATTTGAAACAGAAGGGATGGAATGATGGTGATTTGTGCCTAACTACTTATCTTGATAATGATGATAGTATCGCCAACAACTTTATGGAGCGTGTACAGTCTGAATGTCTTTCTTTCCATCTAAATCCTTATGAAAAGTGCTTTCTTTCCTTTGATTATGGATTGCAGACCTATACTAAGTTTGGACATTTCTCTACCCGTATCTATTATCCCAATAATCATTTCCTGACTTTAGCTGAATATCTACTGTCTTCAGATTCTTCTCTATCCTCTCTACGAACCTGCTATGGTTATGGAAGTCACTTTCTATTGGAGAAGCGTGGATTGGTCAAGGTGCATCACATCAAGGAAAATATGCATCCGATGTGGATAGAGATCATTCATGAAGAAAATGTGGATAATGATGTAAAAATGACTCTTGATACACATATCGTTTATGATAAGGATATGCTCCGCCGTGTTTTTTCATTGGATATGGATATTGAATCCCATCATCTCTTCGCTTTCATCTTGAGAGTCCTGAAGCAAATGTGGAGGAGGAGTAAGAATAAATTTTAAAACCAAATGAAAATCTTAATCAATGCATACGCTTGCTCGCCTGGTATGGGAAGTGAGCCGGGAATGGCATGGAACTGGGTGAGTAATCTCGCTAAGTTCTGTGAACTATATATTATCACCGAAGGGGAGTTTCGGGAGAAGATAGAGGAGGTGGTGCCTACCTTGGAACAGGGGAAGAACATGCACTTCTATTATAATCCGGTATCGGAGGAAATCAGGAAGATGTGCTGGAACCAGGGGGACTGGCGCTTCTATAAATATTATAAGGAGTGGCAGTGGAAGACGTATCTATTGGCGAAGGATATCTGTAAGGTGGAGAAGATGGATGTGTTGCATCAGCTCAACATGATCGGATTCCGTGAACCGGGCTATCTCTGGAAACTATCGCAAGAGAATGGTGTGCCGTTTGTGTGGGGTCCTATCGGTGGTCTGAAACAGTTCCCTACGGCTTACCTGCAGGGTGCTGGCTTGAAAATGAAAGTATTCAACCGCTTGAAGAACTTCCTGAATATCTGGCAATTGAAGCATGATAAAAGGGTAGGTGAGGCTTTCAAGACAGCTAAGGTTCTGGTTAGTTCCATCCCTGACTCTTATCGTGCTATCAAGAAATATAAAGGGTTGGAGTCTGTTGTCATTCCTGAGACTGGCTGTTTCTTATCTGAGGATATTCCTACAGAGCGATTTGACAATCAGGAGTTTCATGTAATGTGGGTTGGCAAGTTTGATTTTAGAAAGCAGTTGCCTCTTGCTTTGCAGGCTATTGCCATGACGGGTAATCCTCGTATTGTATTGGACGTATATGGTAGTGGTTCTGATGATCAGGTAGCTGCTGCTAAAACATATGCTGACTCTTTGGGTATTACTGGTAAAGTGGTATGGCATGGTAATCAATCGAATGATGTCGTGATGAATGCGATGCGAAAGGCTCAGCTTTTCTTCTTCACCAGTGTGAGCGAGGATACTTCTACTGTTGTGCTGGAGGCTGTTAGCAATCGCTTACCTGTCCTTTGCTTTGATGCCTGCGGCATGTCTGCTGTTATAGATGATAAGGTAGGCAGAAAGGTTCCTCTTTCTTCTCCGAGCCAGTCTGCTCGTGATTTCGCCAATCTGCTCAATGAGCTTGAAAAGGACAGGGCTTTGCTGAGGCTCCTTTCGGAGAATTGCAAGGAAAGACAAATGGAGCTTTCCTGGGAGGAAAAGGCTAAGGTCATGGTGGAGTGGTATAAGAAGGTTTTCTAAAATCAACCCGTCCTTCTTTACCATTAAAGAAGGCTCCACCGCTTTTCCCAAGCCCTTTTCCCCTCAGGGGACAAGGGATGTAACCGCTCCTCCCCGTCGCTCTTAACCGCTTCGCTATAAGGTTGGCGGGGCATCAGAGCCCTCGCCAGGTTGTGCGGGATGGGACCGCCTTGCTGGAGGGATTTTTATTTGGTTTATGTAACTGATAAAAGCGTAGTTTAAGGCTTGGTTGCCTATATCCTAACAGGAATATGTGGGTAGTTCAAAAGATAAAGATTGCTAAAAAATAAGGAAATAAGTTGGACTATATTAGTTTTTATCGTATATTTGCAGAGATAAAAAATACGTAAGCTATGACAGCAAAAGAAGATAAGGAGAAAGAAAAGACCCGTAGAGAAAACCTGAGCAAGTTTATATATCAACTTGCAAATACCAGCTTTACAGCAATGGTTGTTGTGGCTGTGGTAGGTTTGGTACTTGGTGTAGATGATGCTAAACCATATGCTTTTTTGCTTGGTGTGGGATTGTTTGCTACTGTTTTCTTAGCGCTGTTTGCTGATAACATATTAAAGAAGAAATGATTATGGAAGGAATGTACATAGTTTTAGGTGGGGTAGGTATCATTGCATGTTGCCTATACTTGTGGTCTGCTTTTACGAAAAGTGGGAGAAAATGGGTTGAAAATCTATAGTTTTTCGATTCCCAGGATTCCCTTTTGCGAAGAAGTTTTTTTCGAAAACCAACCCGTCCTTTCTTACCGTTAAGGAAGGCATTTTCGACTCCCCTGTTCCCCTCTTGCGAAGAGGGGATCCTTAACCCACTCCCAAGCCCTCTCCCTTTACAAAAGGGCGAAGGATGTAACCGCTCCTTTCAATAGTCTTTACACCCCCTTCGGTTCCCCTTGTAGGGGACAGAAACATCGCTCTTAACCGCTTCGCTATAAGGTTGGCGGGGCATCAGAGCCCTCGCCAGGTGGTAGTGCGGGATGGGACCGCATGGGGATAGTTGATTACAATTAATAGTTTGCAGTTTATAGCTTACTGTTGATTTGGGGGTAATTGGCTGATAATTTGCAGATTTCTTTCGATTTTCTTGGTGGTTTCGAAGAAAAGGCGTACTTTTGTGGCAAGTTATATAAACTAAATAATAGGAGATAAGATTATGGCATTAGCAATTAGTGGTATCCCTATGCTTACAGGTGATGAGGCTTTAGCTTTTAGAGAAAAAGCTGAAGAAACATTGAAAAAGCGTGGTAGCATAGATTTCTCAAAGCAACGTGCTGAGATGAAGGCTATTTTGGCAAAAGCAAGATTTTAAAGTTAGTATTATGGGATTTCTTGCAGACAAAACGGTGTTTTCACCATTGACAAAAGAAATTTTGTAAGAATCTATTTCATTTTCATGTGGCAATGAAGACTTGGATGGATTCTTTCTTCCATAATGATGCAGTGTCTTATGCCGAAAACTTGTTTGGTAAATCTTACTGCTATTATCTTGAGGAATCAAAGGCTGATATTGTATGTGCTTTTACGGTCTCAAATGCCAGTATTTTCACGAAGTACTTGCCTAATGCGAGAAAGAAAAAGGTTGGAAAGCATGTTCCTCATATAAAACAGGATTTGATATATCCTGCTGTACTTATAGGAAGATTGGGAATTTCAACAAAATTTCAGCATCTTCATATAGGAACAGAAGTATTGGACTTTATTAAGTCCTGGTTTATTGAACCATATAATAAAACGGGATGTCGTTATTTGGTAGTTGATGCCTATAATTAATTTGATAGAATTCGGTACCGCTGAAAGATATGGTCTATTCTATGAATAAAAATTTATAGGTGGCCATTGGCTTTAAAATAATATTTAACTAGATAATATGGCACAAGAAATAATTCCTGATAAGCAAAGTGTACTTTCTTGCTTAAAACAGAAAGTGTATTACGTTGATTTCTATCAGCGTGAATATGTATGGACCAAGAATACGGTGGAGGTCCTCTTGAACGATATCTTCTACGCCTTCGAAATCTCGTATAAAGAACATAAGGATGAGGAGATGTCACAAGAGGTGCTGGAAAAGTATAACTGGTACTATCTCAATGTCTTTATCACAAATAAGGTGGAGGGTAAGGTGTTTATCGTTGATGGTCAACAACGTCTTTCTACACTTACATTGATTGCAACAAAACTCTATCATATTACCAAAAATGATAATCTCAGGGATATCCTCCGTGATTGCATCTTTGCGAAAGATCAGTTTAAAGGCAATGTCTTTTGTATCGATAACGATAAGAGAAAAAATGTGATGCAATGTATCCTTGATGGTTCTGAGTATCAGGATGCTTATAAAAACAAGACTGAAGAGACTATCATCGAGAGATATACCGATATCAGTAAGTTTATTGATGACAAACAGTTAGATGATGTTGAGTTGACTGCTTTCATCTATTACTTCCTCAACAGACTGGTTCTCGTAGAACTGTCTATCCAGAAGGATGATACGCCTATGGTCTTTGAGGTGATTAATGACCGTGGTGAGGCTTTGAAGCCTTTTGAGATTCTGAAAGGTAAGATGATTGGACTCCTTTCGAAAAGTGATACCAACAAGTATTCAGAGAAATGGGATGCTGCACTGAATAGAGTCAGCGGAAGAGAGGATAACTTCTTTGCTGATTATTTGAAGTCGCAGTTTGTGTTCAAGAGAAATGCTTCTTTGGAGAAGCAGATTATTAATTCTTACCATCGATATATCTTCGATTATAATGATATTGCTAATAAACTTTCTTTCAGAAGAGCTGACAAGAAACATCATGAGAACATTAAATTGTTTATCAACAATGAGTTGGATTACTATACTTCTCTGTATGCTAAGATTTCGTGCTGTGGTGATGAGTTTGTGCAGTATAATCTGAATATCAATGATATCTCTGGGCTTTATCAACAGATTATGGCTGCCTGCGATGTCAATGATGAGCTAACGGATGAGAAGATTCATGCGATAGCTAAAGAGGCAGATAGACTCTGGGTGCTCTTTGTACTGAATGGTATCTATGATAGCAACGATTTTCAGGATGTTTCTTATCGATTGAATGAGAAACTGAAAGGGCTGGATATGGTTTCCTATCGTGAGGTATATGACGAAATCATCATGCAGAGTATCCGAGAGAAGCGTAATGTTTCGGGAGAGGTTTCTTTGCTGGATTTCAATAGCTTCCTGAGGAAAAACTATACGAATACGAACCGCCGATTCCTGCGTTATCTGTTTTCTAGGGTAGAGAAGTTTATCTGTGAACATACGAATCAGAATATGCAGAATGATATTTATTATATCTCTACGAAAACTGGTAATAAGACGGGATACCATATTGAGCATATTCTCTCTGAAAATGAAAAGAACAGGGGATACTTCAGGGATGTAGAGGAGTTTGAAGATCAACGCAATCTCTTGGGTGGCTTGCTTCTGCTGAAGGGGTTGGATAATATCTCTTCTGGTAATGAAGAGTATTCGGATAAGTTGAAAACTTATAGCAATGGCTTGGTTTGGGGGCATTCGCTTTGCGAGGATTTCTATCATGCCAACAAAGATTTCGATAAGTTTAATAAGGAGTTTTCTGATAAGTGTGATATTGGATTCAAGGCTTACAGTGTCTTTGACCAGAATGCATTAATGGAGCGAAGTCGATTGCTTTATGAAATTGTA
>OWIS01000080.1_pt1 | contig 44127 bp, 37 predicted proteins | sample 1732611 | NCBI WGS metagenome assembly OWIS01 (sample SAMN05065734, study PRJEB22554) | human gut metagenome | biome: ENVO:2100002; feature: ENVO:00000062; material: ENVO:00002003 | host: Homo sapiens | place: USA
ATACAGATATGATTAGAAAAGTAAGTTACGAAAGTCAGGAACGTCGCGAGAAGCAAGTTCTTGCTGCTCTCAATGCTAACGGTATTAAGAGCTTGGAAGAGGCTAATCAAATCTGCGAGGACGCAGGTGTTGATCCTTATCAGATGTGTGAAGACACTCAGCGTATCTGCTTCGAGAACGCTAAGTGGGCATATGTAGCTGGTGCTGCTATTGCTATCAAGAAGGGTGTGAAGACAGCTGCTGATGCTGCCGAGGCTATCGGTATCGGTTTGCAGGCTTTCTGTATCCCTGGTTCTGTAGCTGACGACCGTAAGGTAGGTCTCGGCCACGGTAACTTGGCTGCCCGTTTGCTCCGCGAGGAGACACAGTGCTTTGCTTTCTTGGCAGGTCACGAGTCTTTCGCTGCTGCTGAGGGTGCTATCAAGATCGCTGAGATGGCTAACAAGGTTCGCAAGAACCCATTGCGCGTTATCCTGAACGGTCTTGGCAAGGATGCTGCTCAGATCATCAGCCGTATCAACGGTTTCACATACGTACAGACCAAGTTCGACTACTACACAGGTGAGTTGAAGGTTGTTAACCGTATTGCTTACAGCGATGGCCCACGTGCTAAGGTTAACTGCTATGGTGCTGACGATGTTCGCGAGGGTGTAGCTATCAACTGGAGCGAGGATGTAGATGTATCTATCACTGGTAACTCTACCAACCCTACCCGTTTCCAGCACCCAGTAGCTGGTACTTACAAGAAGGAGCGTATTGCCGCAGGCAAGCCTTACTTCTCAGTAGCTTCTGGTGGTGGTACAGGTCGTACATTGCACCCAGATAACATGGCTGCTGGTCCTGCTTCTTACGGTATGACTGATACTATGGGTCGTATGCACTCAGACGCTCAGTTCGCAGGTTCTTCTTCAGTTCCTGCTCACGTAGAGATGATGGGCTTCCTCGGTATGGGTAACAACCCTATGGTAGGTGCTACTGTAGCTATCGCCGTAGCTATCGACTTGGCTTTGAACAAGAAGTAATTTTTGTTTAGGCAAAATATTTATCCTCCATATCCCCACACGTGGGAATATGGAGGATTTTTTATTCCCCCTTCTCCATGACCATCAGGTCGTGTATCAGCTTGATCTCATAATACTCGAAAGTGCTACCCACGGCTTCCCTGATCTCCGAGAAATGCTCTATTTCCGGATGAGCCTGCATGAATTCACGCAACTTTTTCTCATGAGCCGAAGAGATGAAGGTGCGAAGACCTATCTTGCCCTCCATCACGTATGGCGTGAGATGACCGATGATGGTACCCTTGGTGAGATTGCGCTCAGCAGCTATCTGGTCGAGATTCATACCCCGACAGAACAGGCCATAACTGATTTCACGGGTTGGAACCTTCGGCTTCCTTGGTTCCCCGTCAGCATCCCCACGGGCACTCCTACTAACTCTCTGTCTGCTTCTTCCCCTGCCGGAACTACCCGCAGCCTCATCCTCCTCCATCAGCAGGAATTGGGCCTTCTTCCTCAGATAATCCGAAATCAGGAACTCGGCATCCGAGGAATACTTCAGCAGACGGTGCTTCAGATTCACCTCCAATTCAAACGATGAAAAACGCTCCTGAAACTGTTTCTTGGCCACCTTGTTGTCGGTCGCCACATTCGTTTTCTTCACCAGATCAACCAATACTCCCATCTTCTGTCCGAAATATTTCGCTCCCTTATGGATGCGGTCCTGCAGATCCGCACTCCTCAAGTCCGGATTGACGGTAAGCATGTTCGTATATTGCAGTTGGAACTTTTCCGATACGCCCTCTAAACTCTTCAGTACCACGTTCATCTGCTGGTACTCTCCCACCAACCGTGGATATTTCACATTGTAAAACTCCACCAAGCAACGCATCAGCAGTTCGTAGGCTGCATATATTCCGCAGAAATCGAAGAGTTCACCGATGCAGCGCAGGATATACTGCTGCTCCAGGGCAGAAACCACCTCGGGAGTAGGAGAAGCCAGATGACTGTTGAACTGCTCGATGGTGCCACAGCCGATGATGGCCGAAGGCGAAAGGGGCGCGCTGAGCACCATGCCCTCAAGCGACTTGCAGCGGCTCAGCGCCACGTAGGTCTGACCATAGGAGAACGAGCGGGAGGCATCGATGATGGCATGCTCGAAAGTAAGGCCCTGACTCTTGTGAATGGTAATCGCCCATGCCAGTCGCACGGGATACTGCCTGAACACACCCTCCACGGTTTCCTCTATTTCCTTGGTCTCCTCATTGAGCGTATATTTTGCATTCGCCCATTCCGCCTTCTCCAATTCAAACTCCTCGTCCGTATCACGGCTTCTCACCACAATCTCGCTTCCGTCGATACTCACCACCTCTCCTATCATACCGTTATAGAAGCGGTGCTGGACATCATTCTTCACAAACATGATCTGTGCGCCCTGCTTCAATACGAGTTTGTAGTCGGCTGGGTATGAGGACTCCGGGAAGTTGTCTTCCACCTCAGCTGTAAACGAGTATGCTTTTGAAGGCAGCGCTTCCAGTTCCTCCTCGTTGATGCGCTGGGCAGGCGCATTATGGGTAGTGAGACGGATATAGTTGTCCTCTTTCGGAGGAATGAAATCGGGGATATATCGCTTGTTGAGCGCCTGCAACGTAGCAGTCGTGGCCTTGTTTTCACGCACCTGATTGAGGAGTGAGATAAATTCCTGGTCCTGCTGGCGATACACCTTCTTGAGTTCTATCGTGAGATAATGCGCCTGCTGCAGCGCCTTGCTGGAGAAGAAATAGGGCGTGTCGTAATACTGGCGCAGCATCCTCTCCTCATGGTCGGTCACCACGGGAGCCAGCTGATGCAGATCGCCTATCATGAGCAGCTGCACGCCTCCAAAGGGCAGATCATGCTTGCGGTATCTCCTGAGCACGGAATCGATGGCATCGAGCAGATCGCTCCTCACCATACTGATTTCATCTATCACCAAGAGGTCGATAGAGCGGATGATTTTGCGCTTCAGGGCGCTAAACTGATATTTTTTTTTCTCATTACCTCCGAAGGAAGTGCCTGGGAGATAAGGAGACAGGGGCAATTGGAAGAACGAATGAATCGTCACGCCACCCGCATTGATGGCAGCGATACCGGTTGGAGCCAGCACCACCATTCGTTTCGGCGACTTCTCCTTGAGTTGTTTCAAGAAAGTAGTCTTTCCAGTTCCCGCTTTACCTGTAAGAAACAAGTTAGCACTTGTTTTTTCAATAATGTTCCATGCCAAGATGGATTCTTCGTTCATTTCCATTTGCTTTTACTTGATTATTGTATTTGCAACATCCATAATTGTCATTTTCGTATGTATTGGGGTAAAGATAAAAATATATCTTTCTTCTACCTGTTCCATATCTGTATATATTTATAATAAGAGCAAAGATACGCTTTTATTTTGAAACTAACAAGAAAAATCATAAGAAGTTGATAAAAAAAAGCGGTGACAACAGGTGAACGTTATCCATCTCTTTGTGGAAGCCAGAGACAGAGACGAGGCGGTGTATATCAACATCTGTTAATATACACTAAAAAACCGCCCTTTTGATACGACTTAAGGATATTATCAGTATATTTGCAAGATGAATGTCACGGGGGTGCTGAGAGATCGGCTGAGATTATACCCATTGAACCTGACGCAGATAATGCTGACGCAGGGAAATATGATATAACCAAGAGGATAATGACACTGGAATACTGCAAGATGAGTATCAGAAGGTGTATCCGAAAAAAAGCCCCTATTCTATGGCTAATGACCATGGATTAGGGGCTTTTTCCGTGATAAAAACAAGGACTTAAAATAAACGGCTATCAGCATAGCCCTTAAAAACAATTCGATTTATGAAAGTAAATATCAACAACAAGGAAACTGAGACTCAGGCTCTCAACGTTAAGCAACTGGCAGAAGAACTCAATCTTCCTGCCACAGGTGTAGCCGTTGCCATCAGCAACAATATGGTGCCTCGCGACGAATGGGAAACCACAAAGATCCTCGAAGGCGCTGACATCGTTATCGTAAAAGCTTTCTGCGGGGGATAAGGATTCTATATAAAGCTATGACTTTAGGATAATCTGAGTTTGACTTTAACATAAATAGACTCAAGATAACAGGCTATGGCTTTATGATAATAGAGTGAGGTTTTTAAAAACATGACGAAGAATTAAAAAAAATGGCAAAAATTTCATCAGACCGTTTCCGCCTGCAGTTCATCTCCCATCAGAATGAAAAGTTGGGGTATCTCGACGGTATCCGTGAGGCATTAGCTGGCGGATGCAAATGGATCCAGCTGCGCATGAAGGGAGCTACCGACGACGAAGTGCGCCCTATCGCCCTACAGGTGAAGGAATGGTGCAGAGAACAGCAGGCCACCTTCCTCATCGACGACCGTGTGGCTCTCGTGAAGGAACTGCAGATAGACGGTGTGCATCTGGGCAAGAACGATATGCCTATCGCTGAAGCCCGCAAGATACTGGGCGACGGATTCATCATCGGCGGTACTGCCAACACCTTTGAGGATGTGAAGGCGCACTACGAGGCGGGAGCCGACTACATCGGTTGCGGTCCGTTCCGCTTTACCACCACCAAGGAGAAGCTCTCTCCTATCCTCGGACTGGAAGGATATAAGGACATCATCCAGAAGATGAAGGAAGAAAGCATCGACATCCCGCTCGTCGCCATCGGAGGCATTACCAAGGAGGATATCCCCGAAATCATGAAAACGGGAGTGAACGGCATCGCCCTCAGCGGTTGCATCCTCCATGCTGAAAATCCAGCAGAAGAAACCAGGGAGATTCTGGAGCTGCTATAAAGCTGGCTCTACGATTATCCAGACTCTGGAATTATCTTGTTTCTGCGATTATCAGCCTCCGGGATTATCCAGCCTCTGCAATAATCCAGCCCTCTCTATAAGAAAAAATAAAAATATAAATCATAAAAACAATGGAAAAATTAGTAATTGCAGGCAGAGAATTCAACTCTCGCCTTTTCCTGGGAACAGGTAAGTTCAACAACAACCAGCTCATGGCTGAAGCCATCAAGGCTTCTGAAACAGAAATGGTTACCGTAGCCATGAAGCGTATCGAACTCGAAGACAAGCAGGACGATCTGCTCGCTCATATCGTGCAGAATCCTAACATCCAGCTTCTCCCTAACACCAGTGGTGTGCGCAACGCAGAGGAAGCAGTCTTCGCTGCACAGATGGCACGTGAGGCTTTCGGTACCAACTGGCTCAAGCTTGAAATCCACCCAGACCCTCGCTACCTTCTCCCAGACTCTATCGAGACTCTGAAGGCTACAGAGAAACTGGTGAAACTCGGTTTCGTGGTATTGCCATATTGTCAGGCAGACCCTACCCTCTGCAAGCACCTGGAAGAGGCTGGTGCTGCTACCGTGATGCCACTCGCTGCGCCTATCGGTACCAACAAGGGATTGAGAATGAAAGACTTCCTGCAGATCATCATCGAACAGGCTACTGTTCCTGTAGTAGTAGATGCGGGTATCGGTGCACCAAGCCATGCTGCAGAAGCAATGGAGATGGGTGCCAGCGCCTGCCTGGTGAATACCGCCATCGCCGTAGCCGGAGACCCTGTTGAGATGGGCAAGGCTTTCAAGGAGGCTGTCATCTGTGGTCGTCGCGCCTACGAGGCTGGTCTCGGAGCCATCAGCGACTGTGCTGAAGCAAGTTCTCCTCTCACCGCTTTCCTCAACGACTAATATAATATGATAAATCAAAAGGCATCAAGGATGAGGCAAAGAAGCAAGAATGCTCTTTTTACCCTTTTACCTTTTTACCTTTTTACCTTTAAACATTATGCCAAACGATAACAAAGCTTACGCCAAGAGAGAAAAGGCGTATATGCAGGGAAAACTCTTCCCTCAGATCAAAGTCGGAATGACCAAGGTGAACCTCACTCCTACGGTGGTGAAGGATGAGCGCGGCATTCCTCATACCGAGCCAAACGCTCCTGTGTATATCTACGACACCAGCGGTCCATACAGCGACCCTAACTATCAGGTGGACTTGAAGAAGGGACTGCCTCGCATGAGAGAGCAGTGGATTATCGACCGCAACGATACCGAACAGCTCCAGGAAATCACCAGCGAATATGGTAAGCAGCGCCTGGCCGACCACAGTCTCGACCACCTCCGCTTCGAGCACATCCAGTTGCCTCGCCGTGCTCAAGCTGGCAAGCACATCACCCAGATGGCCTATGCCAAGGCGGGCATCGTGACCCCTGAGATGGAGTACGTGGCTATCCGCGAGAACATGAACTGCCAGGAGTTGGGCATCGACACCCATATCACTCCTGAATACGTGCGCGATGAGATTGCCCGTGGACGTGCCGTGCTTCCTGCCAACATCAACCACCCGGAGAGTGAACCGATGATCATCGGACGCAACTTCCTCGTGAAGATCAATACCAATATCGGCAACTCTGCCACTACCTCCAGCATCGAGGAAGAGGTGGACAAGGCGGTATGGTCTTGCAAATGGGGAGGCGATACTTTGATGGACCTCTCTACCGGCGACAACATCCACGAGACCCGTGAATGGATTGTCCGCAACTGCCCTGTACCTGTAGGAACCGTGCCTATCTACCAGGCTCTGGAGAAGGTGAACGGCAAGGTGGAAGACCTGAACTGGGAGGTATTCCGTGATACCCTCATCGAACAGTGCGAGCAGGGTGTGGACTACTTCACCATCCATGCCGGTATCCGTCGTCACAACGTGCATCTTGCCGACAGCCGTCTCTGCGGCATCGTGAGCCGTGGCGGTAGTATCATGAGCAAGTGGTGTCTCTACCACGACCAGGAGAGTTTCCTCTATGAGCACTTCGATGATATCTGCGACATCGTGGCACAGTATGACGTAGCCCTTTCTTTGGGCGATGGTCTGCGCCCAGGTTGTATCGCCGATGCCAACGATGCAGCCCAGTTTGCCGAGTTGGATACCATGGGCGAGCTTGTTACCCGTGCCTGGGACAAGAACGTGCAGGCATTCATCGAGGGTCCTGGTCACGTGCCATTGCAGAAGATCAAGGAGAACATGGAGCGCCAGCTCGACCACTGTCACGAGGCACCATTCTACACCCTCGGCCCATTGGTTACCGATATCGCTCCAGGTTACGACCACATCACTTCAGCCATCGGTGGCGCCCAGATAGCATGGCTCGGTACTGCGATGCTCTGCTATGTAACACCGAAGGAGCACCTCGCATTGCCTAACAAGGAGGATGTGCGCACAGGTGTGGTAACCTATAAGATTGCCGCTCATGCAGCCGATTTGGCCAAGGGTCATCCAGGCGCGACCATCCGCGACAATGCCCTCTCCAAGGCCCGCTTCGAGTTCCGCTGGAGAGACCAGTTCCACCTCTCGCTCGACCCAGAGCTCGCCTTGAAGTATTTCGAGGAGGCTGGTCATACCGAGGGTGAATACTGCACCATGTGTGGTCCTAACTTCTGTGCAGCCAAGTTGACTCACGATTTGAGAAAATATAAAAAATAAAATAAGGTAAAAAGCAAAAGTCTGCCGGCTCATTTCTCACCAGAGGGAGGAGCAGGCAGCACTTTAGAAATTCATAGGAATATGTTTTCAGACGAATTAAAGAATATCAGTTGGGAGGAGACCACGGAGCGTATCGCTCGCATGACCGATAATGATGTACGCCGTGCCCTCGCCAAGGACCATTGCGATGTAAACGACTTCATGGCAATGATTTCACCAGCAGCAGAGCCATATCTGGAGGTGATGGCCCGTCTCTCCCGCAAATATACAGAGGAGCGCTTCGGCAAGACCATGTCGATGTTCATCCCTCTCTACATCACCAATTCATGCTCCAACTCCTGCGTGTATTGCGGTTTCCACCGCGAGAATCCGATGGCACGCACCATCCTCACCCCTGAGCAGATCGAGAACGAATACAAGGCTATCAAGCAGCTGGCTCCATTCGAGAACATCCTGCTCGTGACGGGCGAAAACCCGGCAAAGGCTGGCACCCCTTATCTCGCCAAGGCCATCGACATCGCCAAGAAGTATTTCTCCAACGTGAAGATTGAGGTGATGCCGCTCTCTACCGAGGACTACAAGACCCTCGCCGACCATGGTATGAACGGTGTGATCTGCTTCCAGGAGACCTACCACCGCGACAACTACAAGCTCTACCACCCACGTGGCATGAAGAGCAAGTTTGAGTGGCGCTGCAATGGTTTCGACCGCATGGGTATGGCAGGTGTCCATTCCATCGGTATGGGTGTGCTCATCGGACTGGAGAAGGAGTGGCGCACGGATGTAGTGATGATGGCTCACCACCTGCGCTACCTGCAGAAGCACTACTGGAAGACGAAGTACAGCGTGAATTTCCCTCGTATGCGCCCAGCACAGAACGAAGGATTCCAGCCTAACTGTTTCATGACCGACAAGCAGTTGGCACAGGCTACATTCGCCATGCGTATCTTCGACCACGACGTAGATATTTCCTACTCTACCCGTGAGCCAGCCAACATCCGTGACAACATGGCTACCCTCGGTGTCACCACCATGTCAGCTGAATCCAAGGTAAATCCAGGTGGTTATCATACATATCCTCAGGCGCTGGAGCAGTTCACCGTGAGCGATGAGCGTACCGCCAAGGTAATCAATGCAAGACTGAAGGAACTGGGCAGAGAACCAGTCTGGAAAGACTGGGATGCCTCATTCGACTTATTCGGAAATCTCGGAAAAGAAGAGAAAGTTGGATAAAAAAAATCCTCGTCCGTTTCTATATCGGACGAGGATTTTTTGATTTTCAAGTCACATTCATAAACCTCAGAAGGCTTTATTAAAGTTCGTTGTCGGTATCGCCACCAGTTGTAGAACTTCCACCTGACTGACTGTTGTCTCCAGTAGTCGTATTACCACCAATAGTGTTACTGTCGGCTCCATTACCAGTACCACTGCCAAAACCTGAAACTACTACATTGCTGGCTCTTCTAACACTTGCCGAAGTGTTAAGATTGGCATTGCTCAAAGTACCGGTAGCACGGGCTCTGAGTTTTACACCGGCAATATTGTTTGTCGCAGTAAATTCAGCCTCAGTCTTGGCTCCCTCCTTATTGCGGATACCCACGCTGAAGATGGCAAGGTTGTCAATCTTCACATTCTTACCAGCCAGGAGCTGCTCCTTGATACACTTCACCATGGCAGTCATCATGCCCAGGCACATCGCCTCAGTGAATCCCGTATTGTGCTCCTCCATGTGCTTGGCGAGTTCTGCCAAATCCATCGTCTCTTCTACCACAGGGAAAGCATACCACTTACCAAAAGCAAGACTCTTCTTGTTCTTGTTCTGCTTCAAAACGTACTTAATCATACTTTTCTAAATTTTGAGTTAATTACTGTCAAATCCACATCTCAGTTTCCCTTCAAAGGCATAGGATCCATCGCCTTGTCCGTCAGAGAGTTTCATCGAGTAAACCCCTTTGGTTTACATAGCAAAGATACAACATTTTGAAGGGTCATTCAGACGATAGCATACGTTGCGTGAGATAGCATACTTTATAAGGATATTTTTATGGTTCACCCAGATAATCAATGATAAGAGCTACCTCCTTAGGAGTGAAAAACTTGGCCGACTTACGATAGCCTAACTTATGGAGTCCACTTACGAGATCCGGGTTGCGACATACCCAAGCCATCAAGTGATTCACTGCCGTATGAGCCGAATTGGCTGCTGGAAAATAAAGCCAGGCAAGCTCAGACTTGCCATAGGCTCTGACTTTAAATTCTGTCATATTATCAATCTTTTGAAATTACACTATGAATAAATATATTCCCCCCATACTTACGCCTCGTAAAGATAATACTTACGATGCATAAACCTTATGTTTAGAAGGGGCAGACATCAGAAGGAGGTGGCAGCAGGATTTCGGGTTTCTGCTGAGCCTCACCCAACAGGATATCGGCAATATCAGTGTTCGCCTCAAACTGCTCCATGAAGTCCACTACCCGATAATCCCAGCATCCGCTCTTCGCCATCTGCTCCTTCCACTTATCATACTCTCCGCTATCGGGATAAACTACAAGTCGCCGATGCAGCAAGGGGAGCAGCTTATCGGTCTGCAGATTGCCACATCCGCCCGTTGCCAGCCATAGGAACTGTGGATAGCGGCAGGCACAGATAAGCGATGTCTTCTCACTCTCCACGATACATACCGTCTTATCGGGATAGCGGGGAAGCAGATGCTGTCCAAAGAGCACCTTTTCCGTATCCAGAAGCTGCGGTCCTACATGAGAACGTTCACAGATGGAACGCATGGTGTTGGCCCATCCCTGCACCCGATGACCATCATTGCGATAGGCCATCAGCTTGGCATCATGCACCCGCTGCAGTTCGTCTATCAGCCAGAACACCACTGCCCTGCCATAATTCACCCCCTGCACAACGACGTCTCGGGCAGTACCTCCCACACAATAATCGGCTAACACCTGCCGGGCATCACCACCGACATTCAGGCCTTCAAGCCACATGCTGAAAGCACTCGGTCTCAGCATCGCCTTCTGTACCCATTCAGGGCTGAAGAACTCGGTCTGTCGCCTATCCTGAGGTTGCACCAGCAATCTGTTCTTACGGGAAAGCATCTCTCTGTTTCGGGCTTCATCTGCCCACTGATGCCTGTTTCCCAATCCCAGCAAAGGTTTACCATTTACATATTCCGTCTGGTAATCTTTCTTGCAGCTAAACTCCGGATGATCGTGGAAGTATTGACGCGGTGGATAATGATAGCCACACGATGCCGTATGATCGCATTTACCACATTCATCAGCCACATATTTGCCCGTCTCCAGATCCACATACCGGGTAAAGCACTTCTTGCGTCCACATTGAGGACAGACATAGCGGTTGGAACCACCGGAACGATAACGCTCCAAAATAAATCTGTTTTCTGTATCATTATACATATTGTTCTGAAATTTAAATATAAAAAAATGTATCAGAGTGTATCATTTCCGAATCGATACAAAACAATCATTAATCTATTGATATTCAGAATGTTATCATGTATCAAAGATGATACATTTCCTTTGTATCAGATACAGCAGTTGTATCACTCATGATACAGTCTAACTATATCTATATCAATTAATTAAGTATCATTTTGTATCAAAAATCGGAATGATACATCCCTGATACAAATGCTTACTTCTTGTAAGGCTTACTTGCCTTTTCTGTTCAAGCCATTGCTCTTGGCAACACGCTGAACCATACTCGAACTGGTACCCAGTTTGTCAGCAATTTCCCGATATGAAGAACCGTTAGGCTGCTTAAGCTCACGAATGATATCGCGCTCCAGCTCTGCCTTCTCATCTCTTGATCTTGGCAGATGTGCCCGTTCCTCATCATAGCCACCATATTCGAAATGGAGCCATCCGTCAGAACTGGTCAACGTTAGTTCCTGCACGTTCTTGAAATCAAGTTCGATTGGGAGAGAACGATACTTCAGTTGGATGAGATAGCGCATGTTCTTGTCCTTTCTCGATTTATTGAAACCAATAACATTATCGGCAAGGTTACTGAGAAGCTTGCTACCTGCCAGGTCGTCGATTGTAAGCGGATCGCCCTGCTTGCGCTTAGGTGTATGGGCAAGGATGAGCATGGTACAGTTGTGAGTCATACGCATAGCTACCAGTTGCTGCATGATTTTTCCAGCTTCAGCTGACTCCTTAGAATTGATACAGAGATTGGTAAAGTTATCTATGATTATCACCTCTATATTCAGTTCCAGTGCCATTCGCTCTATCTCAGAAAGAATCATGCTCTGGTCGGTAACATCGTGCATCTTGGTATAATCGATGCTAGCGTGGTAGAGTGTATCAGGACTATCCTTGTTGGGATATCTCAGAGCCAATTGTAGCTGCGAAAGCTCAAAATTGACATAAAGCACCTGCTTTCCCTGTTCTGCCAACTCAATAGCTATCTGCATGGCGAGGACTGTTTTACCCACACCTGGACCGCTAAAGAGAATCGTAGTCTCTTGTTCCACCAGAATATGGGGACAAAGTTCCTTTGGTGGATCCATCTTCAGTCCTTCCATCCGGTAGTCATTGAAAGGAGACACATTGAAAAAGCTAGGCTTGTCCTGCTGCTGAACAGCCCCTGGAGTAAGAGCCTGAGCCTGTTTCTGGGATTCAGTCTGCTGAAGAGCAGCCTGAGCTACGACTTCATCCAATTCCTGTTTAGAATCTTTATTAATCATACTATCCTCCTTTCTTGATATAATCAACAGATTCATTACTTGCCATCATCTCCTGCACGTGCTTGCGATAAGCCGCAGCCAGAGGGGCGTTGCTGTGGAGTAAATACTCATTGAGGATTTCTCCTATAGATAATACCTTTTTCATATTTTATGAGGTATTAATCGTTGCCTAGCACTTACTTGGGTCATATAGGACAACTTATGTTATTCATCCCCAAGCCACCAGAGCCGTGCTCAGTTTTTAGTCTGCTGACATTTATATAAACGTAGCATAACATAAACTCCGATGTTCGAAATTTCTGATGCAAAGATAGATAAAAAGAGGCTTTCTGCAAAGGACACAATTGATAAAGCACTACAAACCAAATTGTTGCAAAAACCGAGTTTTTCATGTTTTTTGATTGAAAACACAGATAATTCCCTCTCAAGAATTATCAAAAACCAGTTATACGCCTTTTTTATATATCAAAACTCGTAAAAAAGTTATTCTTATTTTCAAGAGGGTATAATAAAGACTATATTTTGATAGCCAATATTGATAATTTATGAAGAAAGAATTATCAATATTGGCTATTTGAAGATTATAATTAATCAATAAAATCGACAGAACCAATCGGTATAGCAAGAAAAAACTACGCTATTACTATACAGATTGTTGCTCTGCAACATTTTTACGGGTTGTACGACTACTCTTTATATTAACCTTCTTAGCAGGAGTCTCTTGATTTTTATCGATGATTTCATTCACTTTTGCATTGAATCCTTTATAAAGAGGAGACTTTGAGTCAAGTTTCGAATAGGCTATACTAAGCGTATTTTGTTTAACATGCAACTTCGCATCTTTGCATTGAACAGAATAGTATTTTTCCAAGAAATCAGACTGAGACATTTGAGTGCCTGTCCACATATAAAACAAACAAGCTAATGTTCCTTTTCGTATGTGTTTTGTTTCACACTTTCCATCCTCGATTATATCTAACATTGCAAACTCATTAATGTGAGCTAATATTAATCTGGCTTTATTAACCTTTTCAATTAGTTCATCAGGATTTGTAATATGCTTGAAGACGAGGTATTCAATATCATCCACGTTTTGCTGCATCTTTATTCGCTCAATAACCAATATACCAAAAGCCTTTTTATATTTCGTAGGCACTTCATGATACAAAGTAGTACTTAAGGTCTTGATATCTAATTTAAAGATTTTCTTGTAAATATCTAACGGCAGTACTTCCTTTGCTTCTTGTATTTGAGCCTGTGTAGGAATAAGTATATCAGGATTAATAGCCGCTTCACATAAAACACACTTTACCTCATCCACTAACTTTATAAGACTATTTTGGCATTGCTCAGGAAACTGTTTCCTCATACATGCCATTTGATCTAAAGTCATAACATACTGATATGCCTCGTTCAAAACATATATTATATCCTTGTATAAAATTGCCACAACAATATATGGTTCACCATACTCCTCACTGGTAAAAATTCCAGGACTATATTCTGAAGATGTCACTGGTGAATAATCAAATAAGCTATGATAGATAGGTGCACCATTAGTATCAAAGCGTTTTTTGTTATGCTTTTGCGTATTGGTAAATTTCTTGTAAAACCTTTCAGCATCCACACCAAAAATTGCAGCTTGATTAAGATAAATACCAAAATGAAGAAATGATTTCTTATCATCACATAGAAAATCAATAAGCCACTTATAACCCACAGTTCTAAGATTAACATAGCTTTTTCTCAACCTCTCCAATATGTCTTTCAAGAATGCTTGCAGTTCTTCAAAATTATCTTTTATGGCTGCTTCTGTAATACAATACAAAAAACGGTCTTCTAATTGCTTATTACGTACCTCGGATGGTTCCTTGAATATTTCAGGCATAGGACAATCCGTATCGGCAAACATAGGTAATACCGAATCATAATCTTTTCCATAAGATTTCTCTAATACTTCACCTATACATTGAAGTATTTCTTGCTTTGATCTTTTAAAAAAAATCATAAACTTTATTTTTACCTCTGCCAGCCTTTAGCAAAGTGGTTAATAAATTCCTCCTTTCCAGGCAAAGCCAAGAAAGTTGGTGGCGATAGTTTCGCAAGCTGTTATCCTGTGTTGGCTTACCACCCACCATTTGCCTACAAAATTAACAAAAATATTTCAAAAATAAGACAAACTTACTTATTTTTTTTTTCAATTTCTGTATATTTTATTCTACATATAAATAAAATGCACCTAAAACCCATATTTAAGTGTATTTCATTTACTATAAACAACTTAACTAAATATCTAAGCATCCATTTCACTATGAATTTCAGATAACATTAATTGAGAGAAGAAACATAATTCCTAATCTCTCAAGCACCCTATCGGCACAACATATACACCATCCTTCGGACGCTGGTAGGCATATTTACCGACACCGGTCAGCACCATTTTGAAAGATGGAGACTTCATCTTATCGGTATCGATTTTGCTTTCCAATGTCACCAGGTTTCTTGCGCCCTCCTCTATGAGCTTGTCGCCACCCAGCTTCACCTCTATCAATCCATACTTACCATTACGAAGATGAACAACAGCATCACACTCCAGACCATTTTTATCACGAAAATGAAAAACGGAGCCGCCTAATGCATCGGCATAGACTCTCAAATCACGCACACACAAGGTTTCAAAGAATAAGCCAAACGTACTCAAATCATTGATCAAATCATCCGGTCCCATTCCCAATGCAGCCGTTGCAATCGAAGGGTCGGTAAAATATCTGGTATCAGAAGTACGTATTGCCGACTTGCTTCTCATATTCGGGTTCCAGGCAGTAGAATCCTCTATCACAAATATCTTCTTCAAAGCCTTGATATAGGAATAGATGGTATTCTCGCTAACCTCAGTACTCTCATTGTTGGCAATATCTGCCAAAATGGTACCTGCCGTAGCCTGACTTCCCTGATTTCTCGCATACGAACGCATAATTCTCCGTGCTAATTCACTATCACGGTTGACTCCATCTACACGGGATACATCGAATCTGGTTACTGCCTCAAAATACTCAATGGCCTGCTGTAAAGCTGCCTGCTTGCTTTTCTTATCCAAAGCTTTCGGCCAGCCACCCCGACAAGTCAAATATGCCAGATGCTCCAAGTCGATTGGGTTGATTCCTTCTACGAAGTAATCCGTCCTGTCGGCTGCAAACAATTTGGCAAGGCTCACCTCTCCTGTAGAATCTTCTGATTCCCACAAACTCATTGTTCGGAGTTTGAGCCAGGCAAAACGCCCCGTTCCCGTATGAAAGATTTCATCATAACTAGGTGGCACAGCAGACCCGGTTAGTATGAACTGCCCATCATCACGCTTATCCACTTCATTTCTCACGGCATCCCAGAACTTTGGTGCTATTTGCCATTCATCTATCAATCGTGGCGTTTCACCCCGAAGCAACAGTTTGATATTGGTATTGGCCATGGCTATGTTCTGCTCCATGGTATCCGGATCAGACATAGACAGGATACTTTTAGCCTGTTGGCTGGCTAGAGTAGTCTTACCGCAATACTTAGGACCTTCTATCAAAACAGCTCCCATCGCATCCAGTTTTTCTGCCAATATTTTATCTGCAATTCTTGCTTTATATTCTTTCATAAAATCTTATTTTTAATTTCTGATGCAAAAATAATGTATTATATTGAATATCAAGCAAATAAAATAGTTAAACCTTGTTATTTTCCTATTCTATTGTGGCAGTTGGCGTTTTTCCGTTGTGGCAGTTGGCGCTTTTTCGTTGTGGCAGTTGGCGGAATTATTGCTTCTGATACACCCTTACATAATCTACGAGATACTTCATAGGCATGGCGGAATTATCTATCTCGCCACCATTATCACCGCCCAGGGCAAGATTGAGCAGGAGATACTGCGGCTTCTTGAAAGGCTGCTCGCCATTGCCCAGCTTGCCATTCACCGCCTCATCCTGGCGAATCTCGTTAAGGAGTTCATCATCCAGGTAAAGACGAATGCTCTGCTCATCCCAATCCATACGCCAAACGTGGAACTTATCTGACCACTGCGCATCCCTATCGGTGAAATGGGTGAAGGGGATAGCCTTACTGTTCCATTTTGCCGTCCATGGCTTGTCGGTACCCCAGCAGGCATTGGCAAGGATATGAGGCACTCCCTGCTTGCGATAATACTCCATCATGTCGATTTCTCCATTCGACGGCCAGTCCATACCGCGACCCAGAAGCCAGATGGCAGGCCAGGCTCCGCCAGCCGTAGGAATCTTTGCCCTTACCTCTACCCTGCCATAGAGAAACTCCTTCTTCTCTGCCGTATTCACCGAGGCAGAGGTATATTGTATCTTTTCGATGTTCTCAGGCCATCGGCTGCTGCCCTTCCGGAAACCGGGATTCCGACGAGGCTTCTTCTCCTTGCGTGCCTCGATGACGAGATTGCCATCCTTGCAATAGGCATTGGCTTTCTGATACCATTGCGCCTCATGATTGCGCTTGAATCCCTCCTCGTAGTTCCACACCTTGGAATCGAGATGTCCATCGGTATTGAACTCATCGCTCCATACCAGTTTCCACTCGTTCTGAGCCATCAGGGCAGAAGGAGCTACAGCCATCGCCATCACTCCGAACGCCATTCTCATTTTCTGCTTTACATTCATTCTGATAATTGTTTTGTTATTATTTCCAATAATTGTCAGTTTTGTACAATACGACGATTGATGGCGCAAAATTACAAAATATCAATAAACAGGAGGACTAATTATAGATAATTCAAGAGAAAATTTCGATATTTACATAAAAATCGGACTGGCCCGTGAATCAACGGCATCATGAAACTCATCCTGTACCGAATACATTGGAATAAAATGAAAAAAGGGTGCGTCACAGACTTATGACACACCCTCTTCCTGTATGACAACTTATATCAATTTATCTCGCCAAATTATGCAAGGTCTTGTTGGCAGCATCATTGATTGCATCATGAACTTTCTGGTGAGCCTCATTCACCTTGTTGGCAGCCTTCTGGTTGACAAAGGGGAACAAGGAGAACCCGTAGGTTCTGAGTTTCTACTCAGGACAAACGAATTTATCTCCAGTCTGCTTAATCAGTTCACGAGCATATTTCTCTGGATATCCCGGACGAACTGGGCGTGCACCGAGCCCCTCCTTCGTACGCTCGAAAGTTCCATTCTTGGTGGTTGGCTTGATGATCATATCATTATATTTCACCACGAGATAAGTATGGAGCTGCTTCCAGCGACCGAGCATCTGCTGCGCCTTCTCTACACCATAATCGTTGAGGTACTTCACTGCCTGCTGAGGATTCTGGGCATAGAGTTCGAGCGCCTTGTCCTCCACCTGCTTCTGGGCAGCAAAATAACTGTTGTCGAGACTATCGCGAACCTCCTTCAAACTTGGGAACAACTGGCTGTAACGTGGATAAACCATGTTGCTCACCATATTGCAAACCCAGTAAGCATTCTTGTCGCTGAAAGTCACAGCATCTGCGCCAGGCGTATTGTAGCACTCTGGACGCACGGTAGAACTGCAGTAGATAGGTGTAAAGGCCACCATGTTGGCATCATCATTGCCAAACCAGAGCACACCACCGATCTCGCGTGGCAACCAGGAACGCATCTGGCTCACATATACGAAACCACTCTGCTGGGTGCTAACAGGGCGCTCGTTGAAACACTGCTTGCCATCCACCTTGAATGTCAGAGGAGTTGGACGGTAAGGCATCTGCCAGATACCGCCACCGATATCATCGCCATCAGCCACAGAGAGCGGAGTACCCTCATAATGGTCTCTCATGCAAGCCTCTACATCCTTTACGCTCACCTTCTTGTCAGGAATCACCCAGAGTGGCATATCCTCAGCATTCGGATCCTTGCCGAGTGCCCAAGGCAGATAACGGCTCATATCCTTGAAGTGGTTGAGCAAAGCCCAAGCACGGGCATCGCAGAAGCGGCGACCCGAGAAATCCGGTTTGGCATAAGCCATCTTCCAGGAGAAGTCAGCATCCTTGCCGCTGAACCAGCCCTTGCTGCGCGCGAAGGCTACCACGTCCTTGGCAAACATGACATTCTTCTTGTCCTTCATATTAAACTTGCCGATGCGACTCTGGTTAGCATGGGCACAGATAGCCTCATCAGGGATGCGCTGAGCCACCCAGACCACGCCCTTGCTGCCCGGTCCCTTGCCCATCATCTCCATGATCCAAGCCTCGTTAGGATCGCAGATGGTAAAGGTCTCACCTTCTGAATTATAACCGTAGGTCTGCGCCAGTGTAGTCATCACCTTGATAGCCTCACGAGCGGTCTTACTGCGCTGCAAAGCCACGTAGATGAGTGAACCATAGTCTAAGATACCGGTAGAATCCACCATTTCCTCGCGACCACCATAGGTAGTCTCGCCGATGGTCACCTGATATTCGTTGATATTACCGATAACACTGTAGGTCTCGGCAGCCTCAGGAATCTCTCCGTGATAAACATTGGTATCCCAGTCGAAAATCTTGCGCATCTCGCCCTTGGCATGCTTGCCCGCAGGATAATGGGCGAGATTCTGGAACATACCATAGTCGTCGGCACTGTAAGAGCACATCACCGAACCATCTACAGATGCTTTCTTGCCCACGATGAAATTGGTGCAGGCATCAGCCTCAGATACACTGCCCATCATAGCCACAGCCATCAAGGCCGAAGCAAAAATCTTATTCATAAAATATACCTTAATTAATATACACCTAAATGCAATGTGGAGTTAGAAAAGTCTCCTAACTCCACAAAATTATTTCAGAAGAACAAAGAGAAAAGCATTTGAATTCTTCTTCACTCTTCCCTCTTCACTTAAATCACTCTTAATCACAAGCCTTGAAACTCATGTCCAAGCCCTTCACGCTATGTGTCAAGGCACCTACAGAGATGAAATCCACACCCTGCTCGGCATAGTCGCGGATGGTATCGTAGGTGATACCACCAGAAGACTCCGTCTCATACTTGCCAGCGATGATATCCACCGCCTTCTTGGTATCAGACACTGAGAAATTGTCGAGCATGATACGGTTTACACCACCGTGCTTCAAAACCTGGTCGAGCTCATCAAAGCTGCGCACCTCGATTTCGATCTTCAGGTTGAGACCCTTCTCCTTAAGGTAAGCATGGCAACGGTCGATAGCATTGTCGATACCACCAGCGAAGTCGATATGGTTGTCCTTGAGCAGGATCATATCGAAGAGACCGATGCGATGGTTCATACCGCCGCCGATCTTCACAGCCTGCTTCTCCAGCATTCGGAGACCTGGAGTAGTCTTGCGGGTGTCCAGGATATGAGTCTTGGTACCCTCAAGGCGCTTCACATACTTGGCGGTCATGGTAGCGATACCGCTCATACGCTGCATGATGTTGAGCATCAAGCGCTCAGTCTGGAGGAGAGAACGGGTCTTTCCTGTCACGATCATCGCGATGTCGCCTTTCTTCACAGGAGTACCATCCTGAATGAGAACCTCCACCTTCATGGTAGGATCAAAGCGAGCAAACACCTTCTTGGCCATCTCTACACCAGCCAACACACCGTCTTCCTTGATAAGCAGATGACTCTTGCCCATCGCATCTTCAGGGATGCAACAAAGGGTTGTGTGGTCACCATCACCGATATCCTCAGCAAATGCCAAGTCAATCAACTTGTCTTCTAATTGATCTACGCTTAACATAAATATCCTTTTTAAAAATTAATGATTCTTGTTTTTATTCTTTAAAGCCTTAGCTCTGCATCTGAAGCCTCGACCTCAGTTTTATTCTAAAATTCTTCCATTCCAGTAGGCTCTCCGGATTCCTTCCTCATCGCATTTCACCTCGATGAGTCCACCCAACCATTCCGTCATCGGAAGTTCATCCCGAAACTCGAAATAGTTGACCACCCTTCCTTCCATCAGTTCCACCACAGCCTGCTGCAGACAGTCACCTCCCGGAAGGCGAACCTCATGAGCGCCGCACCTTCTGATTTCTTCCATTCTCATTTCCTCCTCTTATCTTCTTTCATCCTCCTTTATCATTAATTCCCTCTAAAATCCCCTTATTTTTTAGGGGGACTTTTCTCTTCTTTTTAAAAGCCCCTTAAGAGAGAATTTCTCTCTTTTTATTATTTAGAAGGAATCTTTTCCTAAATTCTCTTTCCTTCAATCTTTCCAATCCTTATCATTTCACTTCTATCTTCTGAAGTCTGTCTGGCGGAACGGCTGAACCGCCAGGACCGGATAATTGAGGACGAGGAGGAAGAGAACGGCCTGATACAGGAGAAACCGATGAACCTGATGGAGAACCAGCAGATGAACCAGAAACCGAACCTGCAGGTGAACCGGAACCAGGAACCCCCGGAGTATTCGGACCACCATTTCGAGCATTTGCAGAATCCCCTGCTGTAATCTGACTTCCCATCGGCTGCGGCTTCATGCGAAGCTTCACGAGCTTGATATGATGCACGAACATCAGCTTCATGGTGGTATAGGATGCTGCACCACCGAAATCGCCCACGTTCAGGAGGAAATAGCCCTTCACACTCTTGATGCCCAAACTGTCGCGGTCTTCCACCTGAATAGAATAACTCTGCGAACTGGACATACTGGAATTGCTGTAAGCCACACTATCGTTCTTGAAGGTGACAGCAAGCATCGCCACACCATCACGCATACCCTCCTGGAAGAGGAACTGTGCCTGGAAATTGAGCATCAGCTTATCGCCCTTATGGAACGAAGTATCCACCGGCACCTCAAAACTATAATAGTTGTAAGGCTTGTAAGTGCTAAGCACCATCGCAGAAGGACCCTTCCAGATATTGGCAGTATCGCTGGAAGCTATATCGCCCAGACTGTTCAAATCACTGACGTCAGCACCCATCGCCTGCGCCTCAGCAGTAAGCCGATCGCCTAACTTCACGTAGATGTCGCGCAGCAGTTTCGTATGGCGCATATAATAGACCATCGACGAATCAAACTCGGCAGCCGTAATGCCATGTTTCTTGAAAACGGCCTCGCGATAAGTAATCATCGCAGCATCACCATCCTGGTGGGAATTATCGTTGGCCATCGCCTCAGCAATATGAAAGTCGTAGAGCACATTCTCCATTTCCTTCTCGGAAAGATACTCTCCCGGCACCGAAGGCTTACATGAGGCAATGCATGCCAAGAAGCTGATACTCAAGAAGATACCCAAAAATGCTTTATTCAATGATTTCATTCTTATTCCTTTTCTTGTTCATTTTCCTTCTTTCCTCCTCCCAACTGTTCCAGTTCCTTACGACAGAAAAATAGGAGCGAGATGACACCTACAGAAACGCAGGAATCAGCGAAATTGAATACTGGGTCGAAGAAAGTACCATGCTGTCCACCGAAGAAAGGCACCCAGTCTGGCCACGTATAAGTGAAGAATGGGAAGCGGAACATATCCACCACCTTGCCCATCAGCACACCAGTATAACCCGTTCCGAAAGGCACCATATAGGAAACATATTCGGTGGATGAAGCCGTGAAGATGAGACCGTAGAAGATGGAGTCCAGCATATTGCCGATGGCACCCGTCAGTACCAATGCCACAAGATAGATGTACAGTTTGCGGTGGGTTCCGCGCTGAATGATGCGGCGCAGATACCAGAACAGCACACAGATGGCAACAATTCTCAGCAGACTGAGCCAGAACTTGCCGATGAACGACATGCCCCATGCCATACCATTGTTCTCGACGAACTCAATATAAAACCAATCTGTAACACGAACCGACTCGCCAAGGCAAAAATGGGTTTTGATATAGAGCTTGATAATCTGGTCGATTATCAAGAGTATCACCACCATTGCCGTGACGAGCCAGCCTGTCTTTACCTTTTTATTTTCTTTCATTTATTTACGATTTCTTGCCTCCTTGGAAGCTACACTCAATGTGGCATGAGGAACAGCACGAAGACGCTCTTTAGGAATCAGCTCACCAGTTTCACGGTCGATACCATAAGTCTTGTTTTCGATACGGACCAGCGCTGCCTCCAAACCCTTGATGAATTTCTGCTGGCGCTGTGCCATCTGTATGATCTCTTCCTTACTCTGGGCCTCACTACCCTCTTCGAGAGCCTTGTAGGTAGGTGATGTATCTACGATATCATTACTGTCGGAATGATTCAGCTGAGCCATCATCTCCTTGTAGTTCAAACGAGCCACTTTCAATTTCTCTTCAATAATAGCGCGGAACTCCTCGAGCTCCTCATCGCTATAACGTAGTTTTTCGTTAGCCATAGACATTTATTGTTATGCAGTTTTTAATCTTGTTTATTTAGTTATTTTTGTTTCCGGATAAACAGCAGAAGTTAGAAGCAAACAGTTGGGGAAACTCCTTCTTGAGGGGAATTCCGGCTCCACTCGGGAGGGAATCCGTCTCTGCTTTTCGGGGATATTTCTGACTCCTTACTTCTAACTCCTTACATGATTTAATTCTTCTCTACGAGAATGTTCAACTTAAAGTCATCAAATTCGGTCTCAACACCTGCGTTGTCACCGATTTCGATGCTATCTGCCAACACCTGACCCTTGATGTAGTCTCCGAATGTCTCGATGGCTGCGTTGGTCTCCTCATTGGAAGCCACTGTCACCTTGATGCGGTCGGTAATCTCCAAGCCGGTCTCCTTGCGGAGGTTCTGGATACGGTTGATCAACTCACGTGCCATACCCTCCTTCTTCAACTCTGGAGTCAATTCTACCTCAAGTGCCACGGTCAGATTGCCCTCGTTAGAAACGAGCCATCCTGGGATATCCTCAGAGATAATCTCCACGTCGGCTACCTCTACTACGGCTTCCTGTCCGTCGATATTCAATGTGATGTTGCCTGCCTTTTCGAAAGCTGCAATCTGATCCTGATCGAGTGCTGACATCTGGGCTGCAACACCCTTCATCAGCTTGCCGAACTTCTTACCCATCACTCTGAAGTTACACTTCACCTTCTTCACGAGAATGCCCTGACCCTCAATGAAGTTCACCTCCTTCACGTTCACCTCGTTCTTCAACAGACCAGCTACAGCCTCGATGTGTGCTTTCTGTACATCATCTACGGCAGGAATCATGATCTGCTGGAGTGGCTGGCGCACCTTGATGTTCACCTTGCGGCGCAATGCCAATACCATAGAAGTAATCTTCTGGGCGATGGCCATACGCTCCTCCAAGTCTGCATCGATAGCAGCTTCATCAGCTACTGGGAACTTATCCAGGTGTACGCTCTTCAACTCGCCGCCCAAGTCGTGATACAACTCGTCAGCATAGAATGGAGCGAATGGAGCCAACAACTTAGCCACTGTCATCAGACAAGTATAGAGAGTCTGGTAAGCGCTCAACTTATCCTCGCTCATCTCCTTACCCCAGAAACGTTTACGGTTCAGACGAACATACCAGTTAGAGAGGTCATCGTTGACGAAAGCGTCGATGAGACGGCCTGCGCGGGTTGGATCGTAGCCAGCCAACTCTCTGTCAACGCCCTTGATGAGGGTATTGAGTGAAGAGAGAATCCAGCGGTCGATCTCTGGGCGCTTCTCGAATGGCACCTGAGCAGCCTCTGCATCGAAACCATCTACGTTAGCATAAAGGGCGAAGAAGCTGTATGTATTATATAAGGTACCGAAGAACTTACGACGGGTCTCATCTACACCGTTAGGGTCGAACTTGAGGTTGTCCCAAGGCTCACTGTTGGTCATCATATAGAAACGAACAGGGTCGGCACCATACTTATCGATCATCTCGAATGGGTTGGTCACATTGCCCACGTGCTTACTCATCTTGTTGCCCTTAGCATCGAGCACGAGACCAGAAGAGATGACGTTCTTGAAGGCTACGCTGTCAAATACCATGGTAGCGATAGCATGCAGGGTGAAGAACCATCCACGGGTCTGATCCACGCCCTCATTGATGAAGTCGGCTGGATAGAACTTAGGAGGAATAGCATATCCCTCGTAGGTGCTGTGGATGAGTGCATCGCGGTCTGCCTCAGTGCCACGAGCCATCTCACCCTCGAATGGGTAGTGGAGCTGGGCATAAGGCATTGAACCTGAATCAAACCAAACGTCAATCAAGTCGCTCTCACGATACATTGGCTTGCCCTCCTCGTTGACCAATACGATCTTGTCAACGTATGGACGGTGGAGGTCAATCTTATCATAGTTCTCCTGACTGTAGTCGCCAGGAACGAAACCATTCTCTTTCAATGGGTTGCTCTGCATGATGCCAGCAGCCACAGACTTCTCGATTTCAGCATAGAGTTCCTCGAGACTGCCGATGCACTTCTCGCCACGGTTCTCATCACGCCAGATTGGCAATGGAGTACCCCAGAAGCGGGAACGTGAAAGGTTCCAGTCGTTCAGATTCTCGAGCCAGTTGCCGAAACGGCCTGTACCGGTGCTCTCAGGCTGCCAGTTGATGGTCTTGTTGAGTTCTACCATGCGCTCCTTGCGGGCTGTATCCTTGATAAACCAGCTATCCAATGGGTAGTAGAGGATAGGCTTGTCGGTACGCCAGCAGTGAGGATAGTTGTGCACGTGCTTCTCACTCTTGAAAGCCTTGCCCTCCTGCTTCAACTCGTAGCAGATTACGATGTTCAGGTCTTCAGCCTTATCAGAAGCCTTCTTATCCCAAACACCATCCACATTAAACTGTGGATCGTAGGCATTCTTCACGTAGTCGCCTGCGTGATGAGCGTATGCCTCCTTGTTGACGCAAGCGCTTACGAAGTTGGCATCGAGGTCTTCGATGAGATAGAACTTACCCTGGAGGTCAACCATAGGGCGGGTCTCGCCCTTCTTATTAATAAGGTAGAGCGCAGGGATGTTGGCATCCTTGGCTACCTTGGCGTCATCAGCACCGAATGTAGGAGCGATATGAACGATACCGGTACCGTCATCGGTAGTAACATAGTCGCCGAGGATGACACGGAAAGCCTCGCTGTCCATCTCAACAAACTTATCGCGACCATCCTCAGAAGCAAATACCTTCTCAGGATGAGCAGCAGCATATTCTGTAACGAACTGAGGCGCGAAAGCATCTACCTTCTCGCATGGCTTCACCCAAGGAAGGAGCTGCTCGTAGTGCAAACCTTCGAGGTCGGTACCCTTCATGTGGTCGATGATGCGCCATGGGCACTGCTTCTTCTCCTTGTCGAATGGAAGGAGATCGCCCTCCTTGCACTCCTGGTCAGCCTTCAGATAAGAACCTACCAAAGCCTCAGCCATCACGAGTGTCATAGGCTCGCCATTGTAAAGGTTGTAGGTCTCAATAGCTACATAGTCAATCTTAGGACCCACACAGAGAGCCACATTTGATGGCAATGTCCAAGGTGTAGTAGTCCATGCGATGAAATATGGTTTACCCCACTTGGTCCACTCAGCCTTAGGATCCTTGATGAGGAACTGTGCTGTGGTGGTGAGGTCCTTCACGTCGCGGTAGCAGCCAGGCTGGTTCAACTCGTGAGAACTCAAACCGGTACCTGCGCCTGGAGAATAAGGCTGGATGGTGTAACCCTTGTAGAGCAAGCCCTTGTTGTAGAGCTGCTTGAGAAGCCACCAGAGGGTCTCGATATACTTGTTATCGTAAGTGATATAAGGATGATCGAGGTCCACGAAGTAACCCATTTTCTCGGTCAGATCACGCCATTCAGCAGTGAACTTCATCACGTTCTCGCGACACTTATGGTTGTAGTCCTCTGTAGAGATATACTTCTCAGAAGCCTTGTTGTCAATATCCTTCTTGGTAATGCCGAGTTCCTTCTCGACACCGAGTTCAACAGGAAGTCCGTGAGTATCCCATCCCGCCTTGCGGTGTACCTGGAAACCCTTCATAGTCTTGTATCTGTTGAATGTATCCTTGATACTACGTGCCAACACGTGGTGAATACCCGGGTGGCCGTTAGCTGATGGAGGTCCCTCGAAGAAGATAAACTGAGGGCAGCCTTCACGCTCGCCAATAGACTTGTGGAAGATATCATTCTTCTCCCACTCTGCTAAAACGTCATTGTTGGTCTTTGTCAAATTCAGACCATTGTGCTCGGCAAATTTCTTAGCCATATTATCTGTATATTTATTATTATTTTTACTTTTGGGCGCAAAGTTACGAAAAAAATATCTTTCTACCGAATAATCGCTTTTAAATTTATATAATTTTTCCATTAAAAATCCCGATTTAAACATCAGAATTGCTCTTGATGCCTAAATCGGGAAACAATATCATGTAGGGCTGGCAGCGGAAACCATCAGCCCAAATGCTAAAATCTAAAACGATTTTGGGGTTGGAAATCAGTCCAGACTATTGAGCCATTTCTTGCCCCATTTGGTAGAAAGCCAAATATTAATGGCTATCGCAACTAATGCAATAATACCAAAAATCATGGTCATTCCTGTTACAAAATCCAACTGTTTCATAATTATTATTTATTATTCCAGGAACCATTTCCAACCGAGACTACAGGCTTTCTGCTTCCTGCAACCAGATGGTAGAAGTAGCATCAGAAGGCATGCGCCAGTCGCCACGAGGACTCAGACTCACGCTTCCCACTTTCGGTCCATCAGGCAGACAGCTGCGCTTGAACTGCTGGTTGAAGAAACGGCGCACGAAGGTCTTGAGCCACTTCTTGATGGTCTCCTCATCATAGAAATCAGGATCATTATCGCTGATCTTCACGCGCTCTCCTGTCGTCTCCAAGAAGGCCTTCTTGGCAAGCAGGAAGATCTTGCTCGGACGGAAACCGAAGCGCAGGAAATAGTAGAGAAAGAAATCATGCAACTCGTAAGGTCCCACCAGATCTTCCGTCTTCTGCTTGATATTACCATTCTCGTCGGCAGGTATCAGCTCCGGACTAATCGGCGTATCGATGATATCCTGTAAGGTAATGCGACTCTGCTCATCCACCCCACTCTCTGCCACGTAGTTCACCAAGTGACGAATCAGGGTCTTAGGGATGCTGGCATTCACACCATACATACTCATGTGGTCGCCATTATAGGTAGCCCAACCGAGCGCCAATTCAGAGAGGTCGCCCGTACCGATTACCATACCGCCACACTGGTTGGCAAGATCCATCAGTATTTGTGTACGCTCGCGCGCCTGCGAATTTTCATAGGTTACATCATGCACCTCCATATCATGGCCGATGTCCTCAAAATGTTGAGTTACAGCCTTGGCGATGCTGATTTCACGGATGGTGATGCCGAGACTCTCCATCAGCGTAATGGCATTGTTGTAGGTGCGGTCGGTGGTTCCGAATCCCGGCATAGTGACACCGATGATACCCTTGCGGTTCATGCCCAATTTATCGAATGTTTTCACGCAAACCAACAAAGCCAACGTAGAGTCGAGTCCTCCGCTGATGCCCACCACCACGGTTTTGGCATGGGTATGCACGATTCGCTTCGCCAAACCCATCACCTGGATATTGAAAATCTCCTCGCAGGAAGCCTTCATATCGGCAGTAGTTGGGATGAAAGGATGTGGATTCACTTCTCGCTCCAATACGAAATCACGGACATTCTCGGCAGGATGTGTATCAATCACGGTGATACCAAACTGCTTGTTGAGCACAGAATATTTGATATTGCGCTGAGCATTCACGTAGGTAGAATTGGTGCGACGCTCCGAACGAAGCTTCTCCACATCAATCTGAGCCACAACCATTTGAGCCTCTAAGCTGAAACGTTCACTTTCGCCCAACAAAGCACCGTTTTCATAGATCAGAGCGTTGCCCCCATAGACCACATCCTGGGTACTCTCCCCGAATCCACAGGAACTATAAACATAGCCCGTTATCGTGCGGGCACTCTGCTGAGAGAGCAGACTCTTCAGATAACTGTTCTTGCCTATCAGCTCATCTGTAGCCGAGAGGTTGAAGATGATGTCAGCACCCGCCAAAGCCAACTTGTTGCTTGGAGGCGCAGGAGCCCAAACGTCCTCACAGATTTCCACACCAAACTGGAATCCGTCGAAGGTACGGAAGAGCTGTACGTCAGGAGTCAGTTTCACCTTATGTCCGGCAAAACGGATTTCCTGTTCACGGAGGTCCTGAGCCGATGCAAACCATCGCTTCTCATAGAACTCACTGTAGTTAGGCAGGTAGGTCTTTGGCACGATGCCCAATATCTGTCCCTGCTGAATGACGATTGCACAGTTGAGCAACAGATCGCCAGCCACGACAGGAGCGCCCACAATGGCGATGATATCGAGTTTGCGGGTGAAATCGAGCAGCATCATCACGCTCTGTTCCGTTGCCTCCAACAGGATTTGCTGGCGGAAAAGGTCCTGGCAGGTATATCCCGTGAGCGAAAGTTCAGGGAAAGTAATCACCTCCACACCCTTGCCCTCAGCCAAGATAATCTGTTCTTCTATCTTCTGAGTATTGAAAATGACATCTCCCACACGTACTGCTGGGATTGCACTTGCCACCTTCATAAAGCCATACTTCATGTTCATAAAATTAGAAATGAGAAATTAGAAATTAGAAAGATTAAAGAATGAGAAATGTTAAGTTAGGCTTGCGCCCTAAAAGCAAATGAATTCTTCACTCTTCGTTCTTCACTCTTCACTTAATCGTAACCTGTACGAATTATAAGTTGTCTATCCATTTCTGACCCGATTTGGTATTAAACCAAATAGCCATACTTATTCCTATTAAAGCACCTAAGCCAAAAATATATGTCATTAGTTCCATTGCAAATACTATTTATCATTATACTTCATTACTCGATTTGCACAATAGGCAAAAACAACAACACCTGCAATACCAAAGGTTACAGAAAGATAATTATATATATTCATCTCCTGATTTGTTATTAAAGGTGAGAATCCGCCTATACCAACTCCTGTTATAAAGAGATTAGAAACACCATACAAATAATTTGCTAAAAGCGTTCTCCTATCATGCTCTTTTGTCAGTTTACTTACCATATTTTTCTCTTCACTTAATCGTAACCTGGGTTGCCCCATAACCATACTCCTGGAAGGAAGCATCCTGATAAGAGCAGGACTTATAGCGGTAGTTCAGTTCATGGACGATGGCCTGGCGGAGCACTCCCTCACCCTTTCCATGGATGAAGATAATCTTCTGACCTTTGCGGTTCTTGTATTCCGCCATAGTCTTCTTGAACACATCTACCTGGTAGTGCAGGATATCAGCAGTATTCATGCCGGCAGTCGTCTCCAGCACCTCGTCAGCATGCAGGTCGATCACCACGGTTCCGTCGTCCTTCTTCTGCTTCTTCTTGCTCTCGTTGGCGATAATCTTCTCGTCCTTATACATCTGCTCCTTCAATCTCTTGGAGTCAACGACCAATGGTCTTGCCACCTCATCATTCTCCACGATAGTGAAGAGCAAGGCAGGTGTCTCGAAGAAATCATTCTCCTCGAAGAGATGCAACTTGTAGAACTTCACAGGATCCAGACGGAACTGCACGTCGGTAGCAGGCTTGAGGAGGAAAGGCTTATCCTTCTTGTAGGCTACCATCTGGATGGCGATATGCCCCATCTCATTGAGCACGTCACGACCGAATTCCTCGATGAAGAGCTTCGTGTTTGGTTCTACCTCTCCACAGCCCTTCAGCGTCCAGGCATTACCCTCAGCTACGAGATAGGTATATTGGATATAATAGTTGCTGTCGTTGACGAAGTAAGTCTCGAAACGGGTATTCGTGATTTCCTTGATATCCACCGGCACGAAAGCGAGATAAGCGCTGAGCTTGTTGCCGCCGTCACGCTCACGGGCTGGAGCCTGGAAGGTAATCTCACGGTCGGCAGCATCATACTCGTCCACATTCATATCCACCTCCACATCATGCTGGTTGAGGATCGACTTGATGCTTCGGCTGTCGTTCTTCAGTTCCGTGTTGGAACGTTCCTCTGCAGCCTGTTTGGCATCCATTTTGGCAGAAATCATTTTACCCATGGCATAGTCGTCCTGTTCCACCACTACCACGTCGTGGATGGAAGTAGGAATCTCGAAGCCATCCTCGTCCATCACCATCACGATATCTTTACCCTGGAAGCCGGAGATCTTTCCGCCTCCAACTTCACTCAGGAATCTTACTTTATCACCTATTTTCATCTTTGTTTTCTATTTGTTTGGTGCAAAGATACAAAAGATATTGTAAATGGCGAAAAGATTTATCTTTTTTATCACAATTCGTGCAGATTTCGATGAATTTGACGAAAAACAATTCAGAGGAGGAAAACAAACGAAACAAAAAACCGGTCAAGCTCTACCAAAGAGCCCGACCGGAAAACTTATTACTTTGATTAATTAAATATTGATATATTAGTATCTCTCAGAGAGAGAACGTATATCCCTAAGTATTTAAAGAGGGTTTATGATTACTTGATGACATACTTCTTGCCACCGCAAACATATACACCAGGAGCGAGGATGTACTCAGCATCTGCCATGCTACCTACCTCAGCTACCTTCTGACCGTTGATAGAGTAAATCTTCAACTTAGCAGGAGCCTTCTTGCTACCTACCTGGTTGATGCCTGTTGAGACAGACTCATTGGTCTTACCGGCAAGGTTATAAACTGCACCGTTTTCGAATTTCAAATCCTTTGTCTGCTGACCACCGCCGTTGTTGAAGATGATCATGGTAGGAGCAGTTGTCAAATCGCCATCATACTTCCACATCCAGACATCCAGACCATTCTTCTTAATGTCTGTCTTGGTACATGCTACACCTGGCCAGTTACCACCGGTAAAGTTGTCTGTATTATTCCAAGCCCAGCAGTCAACTAAGCTCCAGTCTGAAGGAGCGAGGAAGTAAGCGAAGATACCAGTTGGAGTAGGAATAACTACTTCCTTCTTCTTGTTGAAGGTAGCAGTACCAGTCTTAGCATTATCCTCTGCATTAGTTGCGCTCCAAGTTACAGTCTTGCTCTCGCCTTCCATCATGTCAGCACCGAGAGTGAAGGTAACTGGCTTACCAGGAGTAAGAGCCACCTGCTCGCCATCACCAATCTTATACCAACCGCTCTTGGCATTGTCGCTGAGGGTTGCTGTTACAGAAATCGTCTTCTCGAAGTCACCACCGTTAGGACTCAAAGTAACCTTGGCTGTTGTGTTGACAGGAGTATCGAGCGTCTTGACATTTGAACCACCATCGTATTCCAAGTAGATATCACCTGTAATACCAGTGATGTCACTTGACTGCTTGTCATTACCATTATTCAGAACCACATTGAAGCTCTCTACTCCATCGAAAGTCTTGTACCAGTAGTTGACACCACCAATCTCTTCAGGACCATCCATGGTCTGACCGTGCCATGCACCTGTCAACTCCTTTTTTGGAGTACCAGGAACCCAAGCATAGATAGTTGGAGCATTGTCTGCCTTTACATATACGGTGATAGATGCGTTAGGATCCACCTTGGTGAAGGATACAGAACCATTCTTCTCACTCTTGTCGTTCTTAGCATACCATGTTACAGTCTTGCTCTGCTTGAAGTTCATGTCTTCACCGATAGTGAATGTCTTGGTCTCGCCAGGAGCCAACTCTTCCTTGTCCTTACCTTCTACCTGGAACCAACCAGAAGTTGCCTTACCGCTAAGGCTTACCTCTACAGTAACAGTATTGGTGCGGAAAGTACCACCATTCTGAGAGAACTTCAAACCAAACTCATTAGTCTGTGGCTCAACCCATGTTGTACCATCTTCCTCATGACCATCATAAGCCTGATCAGCCTCTGACTTAGACTTAGGAGTCTCATTATAGATGAAAGGACCATCCTCACCTATCTGACCGCCCTTCCAGTCCTTCACGAGAACACGGAGCTGACCCTGAGTAGCAGGAGCATCAACGGTGATAGTAGTACCAGTGTAAGTCTTGCCTGTTACCACGTCAGTATAAGTACCATCAGGGCAATCTGTGAATGTTGCACCACCATTGATGGCTACGAGTGCATAGCTGTCATTCTTATAAGCACGCTTGAAGGCGATACCGCCCTTGGCAGGAGTACAACCATCGTCGGTCCACTGACCCTTACGCAAAGCAGGAACAGCCTGACGGATCTTGTTCAGACGGATGAGGTGCTGAGCGACATCATGATTCAAAGTTGCAGCCACATTACCTGTTGCCTTGTAGTCACCGAAATCCTTGGCTTCTACATCACCTGTGAGGTAACCACCGAAGTAAGCACGACCAGTTTCTGAAAGAGGACCATGAGGACCTCTGTCAATCGGAGCACCGCGACGGAAACCTACCTCAGAACCATAATAGAGACATGGAATACCACGGAAGGTAAACATCAGAGAGAGATTCTCTGCCCACTGAGCATCATCACCAGAGAAACGGAATTGGTCGTTGGTTTGCTGAGGACCGTAGTCGTGGCTATCTACATATACTACATTATAAGTAGCATCATTATATCTCTTGTCACCTGACTTTGCCAAACCGTATGCGGCGGCAGCATTACCGAAGTTGTAGTGCAATGGGAAGTCAATCACATGGAAACCACTTGCCTGAGAATAGTCTGGCTCATGCCACTTACCATTCACCATAAAGGTATTGTCGCTTGTTGGTGTTGGGGCATTGTCTGACTCACAGAGAGCCATCTGATGGTCATCCACACCTGTACCGCCATTGGCTTTATCAAAGAGTACCTGTGTATCCCAGTAAGACTGGCTGCCATCCCATTTGTCGAGCAAGTCCTTTGGAGCCTGCCATGTGTAATAATAGCAAGAGAGGTTATCCTGACCACGGTATGTGACATCACTGTAACGGGCGCAAACCTCACCATACATGAAGAATGGAGCCTTGTTCAATCGCTTGTCCTCATACTGCTTACCGAGGGCTGTAAACTGAGGAATGAACTGCTTGCAGAATGTCAAACGTGAGATATGACCGGAAGTATCGATACGGAAACCATCGACACCCATCTTGATGAAGCTGCCGTAGCACTTTACGAGATAGTCTGCTACGTAGTCGTTCTCGGTATTCAGATCCACACAGTCGCCTGCAATCTGAGCCCACCAGCGATTAGGAAAGTCCCAGTTAAAGTCACCAAAGTGGTGCCAGTAGTTGTGAACATCCTCGTTCTTACCACGGACGTTCTTCAACAAGCCAAGACGACGCTGATACTGCTCATAAGGGACACTTGTAAGGTAGTCGGAACCCAACTTCTCCTCGTTAGGAATCATACAAGCATTGATGAGTGCCTGAGTTGCCAAGTCGGTATCACGGTCAAACTCCTTGCAGAGTGTCTGCTCACCGAAGTTACCGGTGTGGTTGAGCACGATGTCGAGGATAATCTTGATACCCTTTTCGTGAGCCTTGTCGATGAGTTCCTGGAACATGGCGTCACCGTCTTTGCTGCCATCGCTGCTCTGATAACGGCAGTCAACATGCTGGAAATCCATGGCATGATAACCATGGTAGTCATAACCAGATGCGTTCTGCACTACTGGTGTAATCCAGATGGCAGTGAAACCGAGTGCCTTGATGTAGTCGAGTTTGTCGATGACACCCTGGAAGTCGCCTCGCCAGCAAGGGTCTTTTGTTTTAATCTGCTCTGACTGGTTATCCCAGCAGAGCACGTTGTTACCAGTATCACCATCATAAAAACGCGTAGTCATCATGAAGTAGATACTTTCGTCTCGGAAGTCCGTACGATTCGATGTAAAGACATCGGTCGCTACCGACTGCATAGAGACGAGAAGGAGCAGTAAAGCTGCCCATAGCTTCTTAGTAAACCTTCTCATAAATTGTGATGTTAAGTTAAGATATTTAGTTATTTATCATTTGTGTGCAAATATAATAATAATAGGTGTAAGCAGCAAATAAACAAGCAATTACCCCCCACTTTTTATATGCAATCGATTGCACCAGAACGCAAAATATGATTGCACAATCGATTGCACAGAATCTCTCAAAGATTTCCTCTCAAAAGTTTGCATAATTAAAAACCTCTCTTAGACCATAAAGTAATGGTTTAAGAGAGGTGTAGTATTTAAACCGAAAAAATGCTTAAAGTAATTCTTTAAGTGCTTTCCTTACTTCAAAGTTAGGAATACCTTTTATATGATTTTCTGAAAGTTCAGCCAGTTCAGGCTTGTTCCCTCAATTTCCGGATTACCTCCAGTGGAAGCTCGGTGGCCGTTGATACTTGCTCTTCAGAAAGACCCATTGAAAGAAGACGGCGAGCTGTGGATAGCTTTTCTTTTTCCATTCCTTTCGCCATTCCTTCCGCCATTCCTTCCTCACGACCCTTTTCCAAAGCCGTATCTATAGAGTTTTTGACATCACGATACGCCTTCAAACTATCCTCATATTCTTTCAACTCTGTTGGGGTGAACTTCGCAATCTCGGCCTCCTCAAAGAGTTTAGTAAACACTTTCTCTTTCAAGGCAGCAGGACGCTTATCCAATCGGGAAAGGTTTTTCAATACATACAACCACTTATCATAAAGCGTGTCAAGCTCCTCCTCTGTCTTATTGAACTTTGCTATCTCAACATACTTGAAAGAAAGTTTGTCATTAAAAACCTTAAAAGTCTTCTTATCAAGCAAGCCTACATCATGGTTGATATCATTCTTGTCAAATGCCTCTTCTTCCAAGTCGAAGTTCAGCAGAGCAACTGTATATACATGTTCAAGTTTGAAGTTCCATTCAGCCACTTTTGGAGCCTGTTCACGGATAGGAAAATAAGCATTCTGCATCTCAACGATGAACTTTTCACCATGCTCATTTTCGCAATAAACATCAAAGATGGGCTTGCGCTCGACAAAGACATCACCAACGTGCTCACTATTCAAGTACTTCACATCCTTAATGACCTGAAAACCATCAAACAGTGAATTCAAGAAATTGATGAGCAAATCTTTGTTAGGCTTTGTTCCAAAGATACGCGTAAAACCGAAATCGGTAAGCAAGCTAATATATCGATCTTCTATCCGTCTCATATTCATCTCCTTTTAAAACGTTTAACTGAAATGTGATGCAAGGTTATAAAAAGCGAAGTCCCATCTTGGTACACATCGTTGAGAGTCGTGGTGGGATTTGTTACTGCAAAAACACATTTAAAACAAAAAGTTCCGCCCTGGTACGCTGTTCTACGGGAAGCGTGGCGGATTCTAGTGCTGCAAAGTTACGATTTAAATTCGAATTCTCCAAATATTTTTCAAGAAATCTGCCCCATCCCCCTCACTAACAACCTGCCAAACGAAAAACGAGGATTGCATCCCTGCAATCCTCGCCTAACTTTAGTAAAAGATGATTAATAAAAGTTTGTTATATAAACTCTGTATATTTTTGTTTCAAACTCATTTCATCTGAATTTTCACTTAATCCCAGAGCGACTTTCTGCTGGAATTAGATTCTGACTCATCCTCCTCATCGAAACCGTAATCCCAAGAGGAGAAGTCGTGCTTCTTAGAATCCCCTTCCACGATTTGTCCTCCGCTTTCCTTACCAAGAAGCGGTTCATTACTTATACGAACAACCGACATTGTCGGTCTAATATATATATTCTTCATGACTAATGCATTTAATTATTTTACAATAACCTTCTTCCCATTGTGGATATAAATACCCTTGACAGGATGAGCAACCTCAATACCTTGCAGATTATAGTATTTATCATTATTCAAATTCTCTGTCTCCAACTCTTTGATACCAGTAACTTCATTACCATCAACTAAATCATCGAAGATCAAAGCCATTTTTGCCAACGAAACTGGGAAGGTACCATCATCAGATTCATTACCCAACAACTGACCATTATAATCAATATATCCATAAGTAGCACCATTACCCACTTTAGCATTTGCAGGAATTTTCAAATAAGCCTTATTAGCTCCAGATGTACCATTGGCAGTTAAACGGAAGAAACCGATATAATCTTTTTGAGGATCTGCATCTCCAAGACTCCTATGATATTTAGTACGGTAATAATTACCCAAACCAAAATAACGATAGATTACCTTACCAGACTCATCAACCTGTGCGTTACCCAAATCGTTTACTGCCGTTACAGTTGGAACAAGATAGTTATTCCACTGGTCACCAGCGCCTTTATATTCAGCAGCCTTAGTCCAAACATTACGATAATCGCCACCAGGCTCAACTGACTCTTCAGTTCTCTCCAACAAAGAGAAAGCTAACTTTTGACCATCTGTATAAGTATTATTACCAGCAGGAACTTCACCAATCAAGACAACACCAACATTAGCAGGTACGTAATTCAATTGACGCAGATAAACCTTTCCTTGAGTATAAATATTATCGACCTTAGCTGGCTTCTCATATTTATAAACCTCATAAATCTTAACATTATTATTATCAGGATTCATCGGTTTACTATTACTATAAGTACGGATAAACTTACCTGTACGATATGTGAGATCTATATCATTAGATTCTGAACCAGTGATGGTATATGCATAAACTGCCTTATAATCATTTCCACCATTATCAGATATGGTACGAATATAAAAACGGATAGTCCAATTACCTGCAGGACGATTGAAAATCATATCACCATAAGTACCAGCACCGTTTCTATTTGTTTCACTACCAGCCTTGCCATCTTTAGTAAAACCCAATTGATTAGGATCTTTTAACGAAGCCTCATGTCCTTTATTACTACTCTTATAAGGAATACGAGCTTGATCTACAGGATTTGTAGATTCTTCTCCCCAATTATATTTCCAACCTTTATTAGCTATGAAACGGAATTTATTATCAGCATCTTCTGCCTTTTCGGTTCTGAAAGTGTATTCCCAGCAGTCTAATTTTTCATTATAGGTCATATCTTGAGCTTTTTCTAATTTCCAAGAATCAACAACACCATTACCTACAATTTGAATAGAAGTAATTGGGTCATCGTTATCAGTGATTTGAGCTGAAGCTTTCAGAACTTCTCCTCCGATACCTTGACATTCGGGATTAACATCAAGATATGTACCATCTCCTTGTGTTGGATTATACTCAAGCACCACCGACTTGGTTTCATTATAAGTAAAACCGACTGTTTTATTAGGATAAACTTTAGTATATTTTGATCTTTCTGAATCTGGTACTTTTGTTGTCGGATCTAAGCCACCATTACCTTGCATGTACAATTTTTTTGTGGTTCGACGTGGGCTTCCATCTATAGTATCATCGGAAGATATCTTTATATTTCCTACGACAAAACAATGTTTTCCTTTTTCCAAATAAATATTTCCATAAAATTTATTATGACATACACCATCATTATCTTTTACGGAATAACAAGGTTGAGCAACCGAACCAGCAAGCTCATTTGGATCAACCAAAAAATATGCCATACGCTTAGACTTATCATAAGTAACATTCCACGCCGTAGGAACACCTGCAGCATCAACAGATATGGTAATTGTATAGATACCTGTCTCTGTGAGACCACGATCTTCAAAATTCCAAAAATAATTCTTGCCCTCAGCCAATTTTCCATCTACAGTTTTAACTGTGGCTGATGGATACGAGCTACTAATATTTCCATCCTTGTCAGGACCATAGCATGTACCATCAGAAGTATAAACCTGAGCTTTAACGCTAAGAGAAGCTGGGATATCGAAAGAAAGAGTACCGTTACCTTTACTATTAATAAAACGGAAATATTTCTTATCGTAATTAATTTCATCCTCTCCATCAAAGAAGTTACCAACCAAATAATAGTTAATATCAGCAACAGTCTTCTCCCTTGCAACAACAGTCATCTTACCATCCTTTGTTACAGTAAGAGAATAGATAAGACCAGCCTTCAAAGTCAAGGCTCCTACTCCTCCAGCTGTGAAGGCAATACCAGTAGTAATACCAGCTTCAGAAATAGTTTGAGCAGTAGCCAAACGATAAGGCTCATCATCAATAGTAAGAGTAATAGTAGCATCTGTAGAAGATTTGCCGCTCAAATCAAGAGTGTACTTTCCTTTAGAACCTTTTACAGCAGTTCCTGCATTCAACAATTGTATTGTCTTTTCAGGAACGACAGAGAGTTGACGACTATATGTATTGTCTTCAGAATTATACTTCTCTGACAAAGTAAATGTATATTCCCTTCCAGCTATTACATTGTAAGTCCAATAGTTATTCGCATTAATTAATTCTTCTGAAGCATTTTTTTTGTTTGTGTATGAAACATCAACCGGTACATCTGTCAGCGCTTTGCCTGTCACTTCAGGACATAATGCTATAACCGGATCCTCATTTTTTTCTTTTTTATAATTTGTATTTACTCTGAAACGATAATTACCAGTTTGAGTTGCAGTGAAAGTATAAGTATACTTACTAGTACCATCATATACAAAACTAGAAGATTCGTTACTCCACGTACCTTCACCATATACACCTCTCAAAGTATATGTATAAGGGGCTTCCTTCTCAAATTCTGACAGAGTATTTTGGTAACCCGCAGAGGTATAAACCTGCTTATCTTTGACATCTAAACCGCCACTACTTGGATACTGTGAACTTATTTCTTTATTTTGAAAGATCACTTTTGTGAACTTGGAATCAAAGGAATATTTCCATAATTCTACACCTTTACTGGTATGAACTTTAGTACATTCATCAGTTTCTTTCCACCCTTTAAAGGGAATACCATCTTTATCAAATACATACGCATGCACAGGGGTATTCCACCCATCCGGACATTGAAAATAGACAGTCACATCGGCTGCCTTTACCGTTTGCGATATGGACAATAAAGCCCAAACCGCCATTAAAAACGTAAAAAATCTTTTCATCTTTTATTTAGTTAAGTTATTATTTATATGTTGTTCTAAGCTTCTATGAGCAGGTAGATGACCTTGAAACTGTTCAGTTAGATAATCATCACTTCTTTTAGGAACTTATACGTCATTTTTAACTTTGTCTATTTTTTTAAGATGAACATGCTTTTAGCAATATCCACTACTTAGTCAGAAACTTTTATTATACTAACTTTTATCGGGCAAAGATAGAAAAAATATCTAAAACCTGTTCACTTTCACCCCATTTTTCTACACTTATTTTAATGCAATCGATTGCACAAGCAGCAGATTTTAGCCTTTTTCCTTTGTTATTCCGAATAAAATGATTAGCTTTGCAAAAGCAAATAGGCTGATAAGGTATTATCACCAGAAACTTAAAAGTTCAAATCATGGCAGAATAGATATTAACCAAAGTGGTTGTATAACCATTCAGGGGTATAACCCTGAAACTAAGCTATTTACGCTTGATATTCCTAACAAAGAGGCTCAGAAAGCGTTGACGTGGTAAGAATAACATAAAATCGGCGCATTTTCCCTCAAAATATGGGAAATGCGCCATTTTTTATATTGCTTTCCAATCTATCAATCCTTTTCCTAACTCATCCAGTTCTATGGCAAGGGCTATTACTTTGCGCTTGTCAGCCTGGAATGGTTCGGCATATTGCTTGGCTTTTATCTGCTCTGCGGCAGCATCAACACCGCCATTATTGCTCAATTTCAGTTCTAATACATAGACAATATTGATAGTCTCTACCACCATATCAATTCTGCCTGTAGCAATCATCTTCTCTACTTCCACCCGACAACCGATGGCATTGAAGATGGTGCTCAGAATCAGGCGGTATCGCTCCTCCATGTCCATACTTGCCAGTTTCTTGTTGCTGTAAGGTACATCCGAAATGAGAGCTTTCAGACATTTCATGGCTTCGGGAAGATTGCCAAGTTTCAGCGAATACAACAACATATTTTGAGTAGATATGACTTGGGCTTCAGTTTTCAACGTCAAGACAGGTAATACTATCTTATAAAGAGCCCTGCGAACTTCATTGTTTGGAATGCCTAACAAATAAATTCCCTCCATGTATCCCTTGATTGTGAGGTAGCCAGACTGATAGAGGAATAATTCTGCTCCTCCACCTGTCACATCCGAGGTTTCTAAAGTATCGCTGTCTATCGGACAATTTTCAAAATCTTTCATCCTTATTTCCATATCATCCACAAACTTTGGAAGCAGCGAGGTTGCACCTGATGAAGCCCAATAGTTCTTCAATCTAAAATCAGAAAGGGCATTGATGAGACTGAATGGATTGAATACATCCACCATATTCTCATAACTGAAATGATAACCATCATAATAAGCCGTCAATTGTGCTACGGCTTCATCGAAAGTCCAGTCGTTCTTGGCTGCCAATTTACTGATTTCAGGCTTGAAATCACGGAGAGCTTCTTCCTTCGTAATACCGCAGATGGCAGCATATTCTGGATCAAAACTGATATTGCTCAGGTTATTGAGCACAGAAAAGAGGGAAATCTGTGTAAACTTGGTGATACCTGTGATAAAGACAAACTTCTCGTATTTATCATCTGCCTTAAGAATGGCAAACACTTCTCTATAGACATTTGTGCACGCCTCATGCTCAGGGGTTTTCCAGGAATGCTGCAATGGAGAATCGTATTCATCAATAAGAATCGCCACCTGCTGTCCTGTCTGCTTGCAGGATGTTTGGATGATGGCATCAAAACGGTCGGCAAGCTGGGCTGTAGGTTTAGGAGTAATACCATACTCCTCCTCCAGTCTATCAAAAGTAAGATCTAAATAAGATCGTAATGTTTTCGGTTCAGCGCCAGCACGACTCATATCAAGTCTGATGACAGGGCGTTTCACCCATTCCGTCTCTAAATCCATGATTTTCAAGCCCTCAAAGAGTTCTTTCTTTCCTAAGAAATAAGCTTCGATCGTATCAACCAGCACAGACTTACCAAAGCGGCGTGGGCGGCTCAGGTAATTATATTTTTTCCCTCTATTGGCAAGTTGCCAGATGATATCTGTCTTGTCAACATAAAGATACCCTTCCCTTCTGATTTCCTCAAAGGACTGGATACCTACAGGCAATCTTCTATCGTTTGTCTCTACCATAATGATCAACTTTTATTTGATTATTTTAAATCACAGCTGCTCCATATACTGCGCACACATTTCGGCACAGCGTTCTCCATCCACGCCTGCGGAAACGATGCCACCGGCATAGCCGGCTCCCTCACCACAAGGGAAGAGACCCTGGATGCGGACATGCTGCAAGGTTTCACGGTCGCGAACGATGCGGACCGGGGAAGAGGTGCGAGTCTCCGTCGCTATCAGTATCGCCTCATTGGTCAGGAAACCATGCGCATTCTTGCCGAATGTCTTGAATCCTTCCTGCAGACGCTTGCTCACAAATGACGGCATCCAGAAATGAAGCGGACTGGATACCAGACCCGGCGCATAACTGCTCTTAGGCAGGTCGTAACTCAAACGGTTGTTCACGAAGTCGGCCATGCGCTGAGATGGCGCCGTCTGCTTCATGTTGCCCTGCTGCCAGCACTGTTTCTCCAATATCTCCTGGAAATACATCATTTGGAGGGAAGCGTGAGGAGTGAAGAGTGAAGAATCCTCCTGTCTGCGAAGTTCGATTTCCTCCAACACTGCCTGATGATCCTTCACAAATGGCGCTACATCTTCAGGATGCGTCTCCACCACCATGCCCGAATTGCTCCATGCCGTACCACGGTTGCTCGGACTCATACCGTTGACTACAAGCTGTTCCGGACCCGTAGCTGCAGGAATCACAAAACCGCCCGGACACATACAGAAACTATATACACCCCTGCCATCCACCTGGGTTACAAAACTGTATTCGGCTGCAGGCAGATACTTGCCACGACCGTTCTTGTTGTGATACTGTATCTGATCGATGATCTGGGAAGGATGCTCCAGACGGACACCCACCGCAATGCCCTTCGCCTCAATCTCTATCTTGGAAGAAGCGAGATAACGATACACGTCACGGGCACTATGACCGGTAGCCAAGATCACAGGTCCACGGTAGTTTTCCTCCGCACCCGTCTGCAGATTGACAGCCTCCACACCTATCACCTTGTCGCCCTCCAAGACCAGGCGGGTCATCTTGGTCTGGAAATGCACCTCACCACCACACTGGAGAATGGTATTGCGCATATTCTCGATGACACGCGGCAACTTATCGGTACCGATATGCGGATGGGCATCAGCTAAGATATTCGTATTGGCTCCATGCTGACAGAACACATTCAGTATCTTATCCACGCTACCACGTTTCTTGCTGCGGGTATAGAGTTTGCCGTCGCTATAGGCACCTGCACCACCCTCACCAAAACAGTAGTTGCTCTCGCCATCCACCTTCTGGGTCTTGGTGATATTACTGAGGTCTTTCTTGCGCTCACGCACATCCTTGCCACGCTCCAAAACCACCGGTCTGTAACCCAATTCGATGAGTTTGAGGGAAGCAAAGAGACCGCCAGGTCCCTCTCCCACCACGATGACACAAGGCTTACTGCTCACGTCGGGATATTCCGTATGGACATACTGGTCGTCCTGCGGAAACTCATTGATATAGGCACGCACCTTGAGATTGACAAAGATGGTGCGCTGGCGGGCATCGATGCTTCTCTTGAGCACCCTCACCTGGTTGAGTGTTCTCACATCCAACCCCTTTTCCTTGGCGAGATAGCGCTTGATGCCTTCCTCGCTCGCTGCCTGTTCTGGCAGAATTCTGATTTGATATTCCTCGATCATATTATTAGGATTTTCCTTTTTTGATTACACCTCCATGGTAGCCATGACTTCCAATGTATCCAAATTGTACATGGTGAACTTGCCGTCCTCTAAGGTGGCGATGGTAGGAGGATTGCCGCCCTTAGGGAAGGTGATGCTGCCCGTATTGCAGATGGCACGGTCGGAATGCGACAGTTCCCAGAGATGAGAATGACCGTAGATGATGGCATCATAAGGTCCCTTAGGCATATTCTCCTTATTATATATATGTCCGTGGGTCAGCAGGTATCGCTTGCCGTCATCCACGAGCAGGGCGTAAGTTTCCATGATAGGGAAATCGAGCAGCATCTGATCGACCTCAGCATCACAGTTGCCACGTACAGCGATAATTTGGTCTGCCAGACCGTTGAGGCGCTCCACGATGCCCTTAGGGTCGATGCCCTCCGGAATGCGGTTGCGGGGACCATAGTTGATGATGTCACCCATGATGCACATCATATCACACTTCTGAGCCTCATAGAAGTCGAGTGCCCGTTCTAATGCTGGCAAACAGCCATGTATATCCGAAAATAAGAGGTATTTCATCATTCTTCTTTCCTTTTGATTTCTATTATTTTGATGCGATTCTGTCACTGTTGATCCATTGTGACGGATAACGTGATGCAAAATTAGGAAAAAAACGACAAACTGCCAAGATTTATAGTCAAGAAGTCTGTTAACAATACAAAAAAGCCGTTGGGCATCATGAGGCTACTCATGAGCTCAACGGCTTTTATTTTATTATCTTTATCCGAAGTTATCATACATGATACTCTCAGGATCTACTCCCAGAGAATCCAGATAATCGGTTACAGTCTTGATCAACATTGGAGGTCCGCAGAGATAGTACTCGCAATCCTCTGGTGCCTCATGATCCTTCAAGTAGGTATCACGGATGCAGTTAACAGCAAAGCCCTCGTAGTACTTCACGCCCTGAGCATCTGCCACTGGGTCCTTGCGGTCCAATGAAAGATGGAAGTGGAAGTTAGGGAATTCCTTCTCAAGCTCCCAGAAGTCCTCCAGGAAGAACGCCTCACCCAACGCACGAGCACCATAGAAGAAATGCAACTCACGGTCGGTAGTATGCAATGTCTTGGTCATGTGCATAATCTGCGCACGCAATGGAGCCATACCAGCACCACCACCAATCCAGATCATCTCCTTGCCAGAAGTGAAGTTAGGATGGAAGTCACCATAAGGACCACTCATCATTACCTTGTCGCCTGGCTTCAATGAGAAGATGTAAGAAGAAGCGATACCTGTTGGTACGTTCTGGAATC
>OWIS01000109.1_pt1 | contig 38080 bp, 28 predicted proteins | sample 1732611 | NCBI WGS metagenome assembly OWIS01 (sample SAMN05065734, study PRJEB22554) | human gut metagenome | biome: ENVO:2100002; feature: ENVO:00000062; material: ENVO:00002003 | host: Homo sapiens | place: USA
GTGTATAAGAGACAGCATACTGGTTTGAAGTATATTTGCTTAATTAAGCGATAGGGTTATCCCGGCATAAAACTTGGCTGGTGATAATAATCAAACCTCCTAAGAGATCAAAATAAACATAATCATTTCACCTAGTTGGCTGTCAAACCGCAACTGGGAGCGCACATAAAGGAAAAATGTTTATGTTTTCAAAAACAACTGCAATCGTTGCTTCTCTTCTTCCTCTATCCGTTTTCGCCTCGGGTAGTAATTTGCCGGAATTTATTTCGGCCGACGATCTTAAAAACCCAGTTTTCGAGTGTCTCAATGCCAGTGATGCAACTGAGGCCTATACCCCTGCCGAACGAAAATTAATCGATCAGTTGTGGGACGAGACCTTGACCTATCTCCGCGCCTATGCGCAAGCTGTTACGACTGATACGACCGGCCGGTGCAGAAATTCCGACACTGCAGTTTATGAAACAACTGACGGCATCAAATCTTTTTGCATTACGGATCGTCGTGACGTACAGCTGGCAGTAAAACACATTCATCAAATTCTTGCTAATCCGGATAAGGCTAAAGCCTGCTTCTCTCCGCGCCGCAGCGATAAGTCGCTGACTATGCCTTCAGGTGAACTTCTAAAGAAATCTCCGGTTGCCCAATGGCTGAAACGGACAACGCTTCACGATTTCTTCTCAAACGAAATTAAAAATAAGGAAGTTCAAAAATACGGTCTGAAGTTTGCTGAAAATTTCGACCAAATGGTGCTTGGGGAAGCGCTTCATACACCTTCGCAGTTTGGTATTGATGTTACTGCTAATGCACTGCCGAATTTGTGGGCTGCAGCCGGCTGGCTTCCGATGTACGCCGCAGATTCAGACCGGAACCGCCGCAACTTCATGAATGTACGCGGGGGATATGCCTATGCGGAAGTCATGGGGCATTGGGGACTTCTCCGCATCAAATCGATTAATGGTGTCCCGGTAGGAGCTGAAATCGGTATGACGGTGCAGCAGGTAGGAACACTCTATCCGTACCACAATCATGCTATCTCAGAGATGTATTACACCTTGAGAGAACCTGCATCGATCAATCAGCTGAAATCCTTTGCAGTCCGTGACAGCAACCCGCGTGTAAAGACTGTGGGTGAAAATAAAGACTATCGCAAGGTTGAAATTGACACCAGCGTTCCGGACGAAAAGTCGATGTGGGCGAACACGGCTTGGAACTTTGCGCCATTGGTGTATTTCCACGAAAATACGATTCATGCCTTCCAGATGGATGCTGACGGTGAAAAGGATCCTGACACCAAAGCTATGGTCGCTGTCTGGGCTCGCGGGAATGCTGATGATACTCGAAACGACTATGGCAACACGCGTCTGTGTGAAAATGCGGACCAACCTGATACGCCTGCTTTGAGAGGCGGCAAGATTAGGTGTGAACTCACCCACATGAAGTGGTAAGCCAAAATATCGATTCAGCAGAATCCGTCAGGAATCCTCGCCCGCAAGGGCGGGGAGGAATGGCGGCGGAATCTTCAGAGCTGCGCATCCTGCCGATGCTCAACGCTCCGTTTTGAGCGCCTCAGGCGGCATGCCGCCGGCAGCGGCGGCAATGCAGGTGCGCGGCAAGCACCATCGTTATCTGTCCGAAGTTTTAACTAGCCCTCTTTCGAGGGCACTTCAGTGAGGCAGCGCTGATAGGTGTGCCAAAGTGCCCGAGGTGCGTATGGTGAAGCCTTATATCAGAACAGAAAGGAATCAGTACTCAATCAAGATGAGATGCCAAGAGGCGGGCTTAATTGCAGTTTTCCCATCCGGCCTTAAGAACCCATGGACGATCTCTTGTATCTTTAAAGTGCTCTTCGGCGGCCGGAATGCTGTTTCTGGATCCAAGAACGACCTTGGTGGGTTCGCCTTTCCGCCATTGGATAACAAAAAATCCATCTTGGATAGTTCCTGTGACTTTGTAGGATTTAGACCAAGTCTGATCGATTCTTTGGTATTTTCCACAGGCTCTGATCGTTTCTGCATGAACTGCAACAGCACCCAGAGCCAGAAGGAGAATGACAGCCTGCTTCATATTCAGTTCCGTCCGCCTAAGTATTCACTCAATTTAAATTGTGCTGAATCTATGAGATTGATTTTCGAATTTTAGATGAACGCTGATCAGCAAAGCAATAAGGAAATTTGCGAATTATTTATCACTGATGTGTTGAAAATGGAATGTGGTTTTAATTCGGGAAATTACACAAAAATTGAGTGTTTTATTTTGGAAGAATCTGATAAATCAATAAGACGATAGGATGGCAGCGTTTGAGAGTCATACTCATTCGCGGCCATGAGCAGATGCGGACGCATGCAGAAGTTGAGTTCAAACCTTGGACAGTGGTCGGTTTAATCTATAAAATTTTGCATCTCAACCTCAAACCGCTCGGTGTGAGCGGGGACTTCCGCGGCTGATTCGAGAGCCGCTCTGTTGCTGCTGATGGAATTTCTTTTTGATCCCACCCTGTGGGTTGGACTTTTGACGCTTGTTGTGCTCGAGCTGGTGCTCGGCATCGACAATTTGGTTTTTATTGCCATTCTGGCCAAAAAGCTGCCGGCAAAGCAGCAAGATCGTGCGCTTTATACCGGTTTAGGCTTGGCCATTTTCCTGCGGCTGGCTTTGCTTTCGGTGATGAGCTGGCTGGTGGGGCTGACAGCGCCGCTGTTCACGCTCTGGGGGCATCCGTTTTCCCTGCGTGACCTCATTCTTTGCGCCGGCGGGCTTTTCCTGCTTTTTAAGGCCACCTCAGAACTTCATGAACGATTGGAAGCGCGTCCGCATGAAGAAAGCGCGGCGGGTTCTGCGACAAGTTTTTGGCTGGTGATCGTCCAGATTTTGATTTTGGATGCGGTCTTCTCCTTGGATTCCATCATTACGGCCGTCGGCATGGTGGACAATCTGGGCGTGATGATGGCGGCGGTAGTGATTGCCATCGGCGTCATGATGCTCGCCAGCCGTCCGCTGACGGCTTTCGTCAACACTCATCCCACCGTGGTGGTTTTGTGCCTGTCGTTTTTGCTCATGATCGGCCTCTCACTCGTGGCAGACGGGTTCGGCTTCCATATTCCGAAGGGCTATCTCTACGCGGCCATTGGCTTCTCGGTCATGATCGAGTTCTTCAACCAATTGGCTGCCCGCAATCTGCGTAAGCATACGGAGAAGCTCCCCTTTCGCGCACGCACGCTTTCGGCGATTGTGAATTTGATGGGCCGGCCCGGCGAAAAGGTTGACACGGCTGCCGAGGACACTGCCCGAGACCGCAAGCCTGATGTGTTTGCTGAGGAGGAACGGCACATGGTTGAAGGCGTGCTTTCCTTGGCGGAACGTACGGTCAAAACCATCATGACGCCGCGCTGCGATGTGGTCTGGATCGATCTAGAACATCCCGCATCGGAAATTGCCGCGCTGATCAAGCGTGAGCCGCACAGCTGCTACCCCGTCTGTGAGGGGTCGCTTGACAATGTGATCGGGATATTAAAAGCGAAGGATTTAGCTGGCGATACGCTCAATCCTGCTGCTATTGCCGACATTGCTCGACGCCGTCGTGCATTGGTGGTGCCGGAAACGGTCAGTGTGATTGGATTGATGAGGAATTTCCAAGAGGGCAACCATCACATTATTTTGGTGGCTGACGAGTTCGGTATTATTCAGGGCTTAGTGACGACGCATGACCTTTTGGAAGCGATTGCGGGTGATTTTCCGGATGAAAACGAGGGACGCTTTATCGAACCGATTGCGGGAGGCTGGTCGGCAGAGGGCGCTGCTGACCTCTTCTTGGTCGAACAGACCACACAGGTGAGCGGACTGCGTCCCGAAAATGACAGCTGCGCTACGCTCGCCGGGCTGCTCTTGGAGAAGTTCGGGCGGATTCCGTCAGCCGGAGAGTCCATCACGTTCAGCGGACTGCGGTTCGATGTGGTTAAAGCAACCCGAAGCCGTATTGAACGGGTGCGGATTTCCCGGGCTGATGCGCACTGACTGTTTGTTCGCTCATAAAGTGAGGAGCCTGCAGGGGGATTGAGGAACCGCTCTCCTCATATTTTTTGAGCAGTTCAAAGGAGAGCATCCCTACGTGCAGTGCGGTTTCGCTGACGATATGGACTACCAGAATTGCTCTGATTGGGCTCCAAAGTGCATTGAGTACGGACAAATTCCGGCTGAATACTGCCAAGACGTCATACATATTTACGTAATACACATGGTTGTGCGGTTATTTGCAGGTGCTGACCGAATCGAAGAAAATCCACAGTCTTATAATTCTTAGAATATTCATAACGAGCTGAAGTCCTTTTGAAATGCGACTGGCATTCAGCTGTCAACAATAAGAAGAGCCAGTCAACTACCCCGGCCTAAAGGCCGAAGCTTGTGAAAGCAGGTCTGGTTGACCAGCCTAAGTTTTTCGAGAACTACGTTGCAGACTGGTTCAAGACCCACCTCGGAATGCTTCCTCAGTTCCGAGCTCTGGAAGCCTCAGAAGCAGACAAGCATTGGGTACGCACGAAACGGTCTGAGGCAAAATGCCGGTCTGTTCAACATTGGCGAGGGGAATTGCTCCGCCCGCAAGGGCGGAGCATGTCACGGGCATCAGCCCGAAGAATCGTAAGGTTCATTTTTCATGTCAACAACAGTTTTCGTATTGGACAAGAAGCACCGGCCCCTGATGCCGTGCCGCCCGGCAAGGGCGAGACGGCTTCTGCGGGCGGGCCGCGCACGGGTGGTGAAGCGCTTCCCCTTCGTCATCCGGCTCGTGGACCGCACTGTGGAGCAGTCCGAGGTTCAGCCCGTGCTCATCAAGCTCGATCCCGGCTCAAGGGAGACGGGCGCCGCCGTCGTACGGGATGACGAGAAGAAGCGGCATCATGCGCTCGCGTTCTTCGTCATCAAGCATCGGGGCGGCGCCATCCGCGACGCGCTCAAGGCGCGAAGCGCATTTCGTCGCCGCCGCAGGTCGCAGAATTTCCGCTGTCGGTCGCCGCGCTTTCTGAACCGCGTCAAGCCCAAGGGGTGGCTCCCGCCTTCTCTGCGGCACCGCGTGGAAACGACCCTTTCGTTCGTGAGGAGGATGTGCCGGTACCTGCCGGTAAGCGGCATCGCGACGGAGTTGGTGAAGTTCGATTCGCAAAAGCTCCAGAACCCGGAGGTCTCGGGGGTCGAGTATCAGCAGGGCACGCTCTTTGAGTATGAGGTACGCGAATACCTTCTTGAGAAGTTCGGCCGGAAGTGCGTCTATTGCGGCGCCGAAGGCGTGCCGCTCAACATCGACCATGTGGTTCCCCGCGCCAAGGGCGGCTCCAACCGGGTCTCCAACTTGGTGCTCGCCTGCGTGAGCTGCAACCAGAAGAAGGGCGCGCGGTCGTTGGAGGACTTCCTCAAGGGAAAGCCGAAAGTGCTCGCGCGCGTCCGCAGGGAGCTCAAGACGCCGCTGCGTGATGCCGCTGCGGTGAACGCAACGCGGTGGGTGCTCTTCAACGAGCTCAAGGCGACGGGTCTACCCGTCGAGACGGGAAGCGGCGCTCTGACGAAGCTCAACCGCCATGCTTTCGGCGTGGAAAAGGAGCATTGGCTCGATGCGCTCTGCGTGGGACGGCTCAACGGCGTAGTGACGCGGAAGGGACTCAACGTCCTGGAGATCAGATGCATGGGGCGGGGGAGCCGTCAACGCACGCGCCTCACGAAGTACGGCTTCCCGCGCGGGTACCTGATGCGGCAGAAGTGCGTCCACGGCTTCGCGACCGGGGACATGGTGGAGACGAACGTCCCCAAGGGAAAGAAGGCCGGACTGTGGCGCGGACGCGTTGCGGTCCGCGTCTCGGGCTCATTCAACATTCAGACGCCGAAGGGCGTCATTCAAGGCGTCGGTTGGAAGCATTGCCGACTGATTTCACACAACGACGGATATGGGTACGCGTGGCTCGGCCACGCACCTCATTCCTCCCCTGCCTGAAGGCAGGGGTCTCCTGAGGTATTTTGATGAAGGAAGACCGTCCCATACTTGCTTACGCAGCCCGCATGCATGAAGAGGGCCGCCGTTTTCTGCTCACTGAGATGAAAAAGGCCGGCCTTGACGAATTGACGACGAGCTGCGGAGACATCTTTCAGGTGCTCTTTCAGCAGGAAGGTTTGAGTCTCACGGCGGTTGCGCAGAAGATTCGCCGTACGAAGTCGACGACCTGCGTCATGCTCGATCGCCTTGCCAAGCAGGGGTACGTCGATCGGCTCCCCAGTGAATCCGACGGCCGTGCGAGCATCATCATGCTCACCGAAAAAGGCCGTGCGCTCAAGCCCATCATGGCTGATATTTCAGCCCGCATGAACGAACGCATTTTGGGGTCGCTCACAGAGGATGAGGCTGATCAGCTTGAGGTACTGCTCGCCAAAGCTGTCCGGACTTACGGCCCGGCTGCGGATGAAACCGGAAAGGAAGGCGGCGGCTGCACCTGCAGCCGAGTGCTTAAAGGCTGATTGGCTGACTGCGGCCATGGGCGGCATGCATTCGGCATGAGCACGTGGGCCGGCCAAACGTACAAACAGCACTAAAAAACGGCCTCCAGCCAAGAGCCGGAGGCCGCATTCCATTCAAACGCGCGGAGCTCTGCGGTTAGTTTCCGAGCGCCAGCGTAAAGGTGCCGGCCGGATCCAAATCCGGAAGATAGTGCTTATAGTCGGCGACAATGCCGGCTTCGGGATCCATGTCGGCAAAGCCTTCCGGCCAGCAGACTTTGGCGATAAAAGCGCTCATGTGCCAGTCAATGATGGAGCGCAGACTCCCGTGGTCGACGGCGTAGAAGCGCCGGTTTTTCACGGCCGGGAGATTTTGCCAGAGCGAGCGGTGCATAAAGGCTTCGAGACATTTTTCCGCGGTCTTCCGGTCGACCGTGAAGCCCATCTGCATCTGGTCGCTCGCACCGCCCGACCACCTCGAGCCGCCGATGATAATGATCTCCGGGTTCTGTGAGATGACGTACTCACGCGTAGCAGCGCTGTAGGGCTCGCGGTTGTTGGCTGAAATGCTGTCGGCGCCCGCGCGGGCGAGCATAGCGCCCCAAAGGATGGTGGAGTTGTAGGTGTTGCCGTAGTTGCCGACGCCTTTGCTGCCGAGTTCCATATAAACCTTGGGCGGCTTCTTGCCGGCAGAGGCTCGGGCGACGCGTGCGTCAACGTCCTTGAGGCCGTCAATGGCTTTGCGGCAGAGTTTCTCGGCGACGGTGTCCCGACCCAGCATGCGGCCGATGATGCGGGTGCTCAGCACATGGTTCTCAAGCTTCATGGCGTGGTAGTCGGTGACGATCACACGGATGCCGGCGCGCTCAAACACTTCAATACGCTGGGTGTTGGCGGCGAACTGCGTACGGTTGATGATCATCGCATCGGGTTTCAAAGCAATGATCTTTTCAGAATTGAGGATGTCGTCGTGGAATCCGCCGATGGAAGGAATGGACTTCAGCTCCGGGTAGGCCGTGGTAAAGACCTGATATTCGCCCATGCGGGTGGATTCCCAATGATCCTGCGTCATGCCGACAACGCGTTTGAGGGCGTCTCGGCCGCCGACGAGCATGAAGTTCTGGATGTAGTTGGCGACGATGATCCGCTGCGGCTCCTGAGTGAGGGTGACGGTGCGTCCCGCGAGATCTTTGAAGGTAACGGGCCAGCTGCCCGCCGGCGGCAGGGCGGCGCTGTCCAATGCCGCTTCGCCGGCGGCGGCTTCAGCGGCAAAACTGGCAAAAGGCAGCATCGCCAAGGATGCGGCAGCTGCGGAAAGAAGAAGCGTGCGGCGAGTAAGCATGAGGCACTCCGAAAGCGCAAAGGTTGATGAAGACAGAGCGGCTGATGGTGTTTCAGGGCATTGAGGCCGCAGCTGTGATATTCGAGAAGGCGGCAGCCGCGGGTTTTGTCGCTGTAGCAACGAAATCGGTGACGATGCGGATGTTTTGCCCCGACAGAGGATCCGAGACCTCAGCGAGGCTCGGTTCAATCACCTGTGTTTCGGTGAATCCGAGATCGATGAGCGCCTGCAAATCCCATTGCGGACGAAGTTCTTGTGTAAGCGGCAGCGTCTGGGCAATGGCGTCAATCGCCGAAGTATCAACGTTGAGCATGTACTGCGGCTGGTGACCGAAGGGCGCGGGCATGTTGTCGTGATGGCGCTTAAAGAGCGGATCCACAAGATGGCGGTAATGATTGCCGTCCTCATAAAGTAGACGGCCGCCGGGTTTCAGTACGCGCATCCATTCCTTGAGCGCCCTTTCCGGATGAGGCAGATTCCACAGCACATTGCGGGAGATGACGGCGTCGAAGGTTTCGTCGGCAAACGGAAGCGCTGCCGCGTCGCATTGACAAAAGGTCACTTCAGCCCCGGCCGTCTTCGCATTCTCAAGAGCGCGCCGGAGCATTTCCGGGCTGGAGTCGCAGCCATAAGCTTTCCAGCCGCATCGGGCAGCGGTAATGGCCAGAAGCGCCGGTCCGCAGCCGACGTCGAGCACCGAACCGCCCGACGGAACGCCGCGCAGATTGCTGAGGAGCCGTTCCCGCCAATGCGCTCCGCGGGGGCCGCTGAGTTCGTCAGCAGTGCGCAGGCTGTAGCCTTCGGCACGGGTGTTCCAGTAGCCCGACACCTTTTCGCCCAGAAGGGCTGAGGATTTGACGCATGCGGTTTCAGAGATGGGGGTGGTCGTCGTCATGGCGAGTAGGGTGGTCGTGTTGATCGGAACTGCTCGAATGCGTGCCGGCAGGGTCATGCGCGTGCGGATGGGAGCCGTGGCCGTGTGTGCCGTCGTCAACGTCAAGCGGCGTCATGGGGATCACGGTGAGAAGTCCTTCTTGAGAGCGTTCAACCGCGGCTTCCACGCGATAAACGACCGCAAGCTCTTCGGGCGTAAGTACCTCAGCCGGAGCGGCAAATCGGCGAATGGTGCCGTCGCCCAGCATGAGGAGCTTGTCGGAGAATCGAGCTGCGAGCATCAAGTCGTGAACGATGGCAAGGACGGCTGCGCCGGTTGTTTTGGCGTAGCTGCGGGCGGCCTGCATGACAATCAGCTGGTGTCTCAAGTCGAGTGCAGAAGTAGGTTCATCGAGCAGCAGCACGCGGGGACGGGAAACAAAGGCCTGCGCCATAAAGACGAGCTGCTTTTGACCGCCCGAAAGCGAGGCAACGGGACGGTCGGCAAGGTGACTGATCTGCATGGCGTGAAGCGTCTGATCGACCCGCTCGAAAATGTCTGGCGTCACTCGCCAGGAAAGCCGGCGGCCGAGGCCGAGCATGACCATCTCGAAGACTGTCAGGCGGCTCTGGACCTGCGTGAGCTGCGGCAGATAAGCAATAGCGGACTGTGGGAGTGCTTTCCCGTTTTCGCAGAGCGTTACGCGCCCGGAAGAAGCAATGAGGTTTGAGACGGCTTTGAAGAGCGTGGTTTTTCCGGCGGCATTTTGCCCGAGCAGACAAATGAATTCACCCGAATGAACGGTGAAGCTGATGTCGCGGAGCACTGTGCGGCGGCCGAAGCCGACGTTCAGGTTTTCTACGCGAAGTTCAAGACCGGTCATCAGTAGTCCCTCCGATTCTTAAGGAGCAGAACGAAGAGGAAAGGCACGCCGACAATCGACGTGATGATGCCTACCGGAAGCATGGCGCCCGTTGAGATGAATTTGGAAAGGAGCGAAGAAAGCAGAAGAATCGCGCCGCCGAAAAGCATGCTCGCGGGCATGAGAAAGCGCTGATCATCCCCTAAAAGCAGTTTGGCGCAGTGAGGTGCCACGAGTCCCACAAAGGCAATCGTGCCGATGAAGCTCACCGACGCGGCGATCAGCACGGATGCCGTTGAAAAAACGAGAAGCCGCAGACGGCTGACTTGAATGCCGAGACTTTTGGCCCGCTCCTCGCCGATGGAAAGCGTTGTGAGCGCCCAGACTTTCGGCGCGAGAAGGAAGGTGCCGAAAAGCACTGCGCCCAAGGCGCAGGCCGCCGAAAGCCAGCCAGCACGTTCAAGATTGCCGAAGGTCCACCCGGAAATCAGCTGCGCCACTTCGGGACTCGCGACATAGACGAGAAATTGGTGCAGGGCCATGAAGAAGAAATTCATCACAATGCCCGCGAGAATGAGCGTTGTGGGCGTCATGCCGCGCAGCCGTCCCAGTGCAAGAATCAGCGCGCAGATCAAAAGCGACGCCAGAAAGGAGGCGGTCATGGTGCCGAGCCACAGCTCTCCCCCTACCGTAAAGCCTGCGGTGATCGCGAGCGCTGCGCCAAAGCTCGCTCCCGAGGTGATGCCGAGCGTAGAAGGGCTCGCAAGCGCATTGGCCGTGATCGTTTGAATCTGCAGTCCGGCGAGCGCGAGCGCGGCGCCCACGAAGAGCGCCGTCAGGGTCATCGGCAGGCGAAGCGACCACAAAATGAGCGCTTCAGGGGACTGACCCGACGGACCGGCCCAAAGTGCATTGAGCACTGCGCTCAGAGGCATGCCCGAAGAACCGGCCGTGAGATCAGCGGCAAAGAGCAGCGCCGTCAATGCGGTGAGCCCAAAGATAAGCGCCAGTCGGTGCTTCATCGCTTGTCGGTAATGGACGTGGCAGCTCATGGAGAGTCGGATGGAATCGGTTTAAAAGGGCGACGCCGCGCCTTGCGGAGCACACCCGTTATGACAAAACAAAAAAGCATCATACTCTTTGCGGCTTTAAATGCATTAACCTTTTAGACCTAGTTAGAGAGGCTGGGCCGGTCATTGGGCCGCGTGAGCAAAGTCCGAGCTTTTCGCTCGATATGTTTGCAGAGGGCGGCAAACGCAGCCATTCAGTTTGTTGCGTAAAACTGCCCGATCGTGCGCTAATGTGCGTTCGAGCAGACGGTCTGAGCCGGACCGAATGTTTTTTCCCGCTGAAATGAGACGATGAATTTCACTCAACTGGCATTGGTATTTCTCGGCGGCGGCATCGGCGCATCCATGCGGTGGCTGCTCTCTGCGGCTGCTGTGCGGCTCCTTGGCACAGCCTTTCCGGCCGGCACTTTCGCCGTCAACCTCATCGGCTGCTTTCTGATGGGTTTGGCGGTCGAGTATTGGAGCTGCCGACTCGGATTATCGGAAAACCTGCGGCTCTTTCTCACAACAGGTCTGCTCGGCGGCTTCACGACTTTTTCGTCTTTTGCGCTTGAAGCGGTGCTTCTCGGTGAGCGCGGCGCCTTGGCGCTTTCCCTGTTTTATGCGCTGGGCTCCTTGGTCTTGGGGCTTGGCGCCGTCCTGGGCGGCATCGCATTAGCCCGTGCCGTTGCGGGCTGAATCGGCTCTCTGAACTCTAAAAAAACGCGTGCAGGCATCTGATGAAAATGCCCGCACGCAGTTTTTCTCAATAACGGATGCCAGCGAAGAGCAGCGCTCTTCGCAGGCAAAGGCTTCTTGATTTACTTTAGTTCGGCTTGGTAGAAGTTGTACCCGCCGTCAGGCTGAATGTAGAAACCCGTCAGGTTCTTCGCACTGGCGGCAATGTTCTTTTCCGTCACCAGCGGGATCCACGGCATGTCGGCCCAGAGCTGCTCCTGCATTTCCTTATAGATCGCAGCCTTCTTGGTGCGGTCCGTGGTTGCCAGGCCTTCCTGAATCAGACGGTCGACCTTTTCGCTCTTGTAGTAGGCTTCATTGGAGCCCACCGGCGGCACATTTTCGGAGGCGAGCAGCGGACGAATGGCGTAGTCGAGTTCACCCGTGGAGCTCGACCAGCCGATGTAGTAGAGGTCGTGCTGGCTCTTATCGGGCGTCGGCACGGACTCTACGAGCGCGGTGCGCTGACCGGCTTCAAGTGCGCGGATGTTGGACTTGATGCCGACCTGAGCGAGCTGCTGCTGCAGGAACTGAATAACCTTCTGGGCGGTCGTGTGGTTGTAGCCCGACCAGAGATTGATCGTGAGGCCGCTGCCGTAGCCGGCTTCCTTCAGAAGTTCGCGGGCCTTCTTCGGATCATAGGGCCAGGGGCCGAGTTTCTCGGCGAAATCGATGGCGGCGGGAGCGTAGCCCGTGGCCGGATCAGCGTAGCCCGCAAAAGCGACTTTGCAGAGCGCTTCCTTATTAATGGCATAGTTGAGGGCTTCGCGGACGCGCTTGTCCTGGAAGGGCTTCTTCGACATGTTCATTTCAACATAGCGAAGAATGATGGAGGGGGTAATGTCGAGGCGAACCTGATCCTTCCCCTGAACCTGCTTGACTTGTTCGGCGGGCAGCGGGAAAGCAAACTGTGCTTCGCCCGTGAGAAGCATCGCAACGCGGGTGCTGTTCTCAACGACCGGCTTCCAGTTAATGGCATCGAGTTTCGGGAACCCTGCCTGCCAGTAGTTCGGGTTCTTCACGACGCGCATGCCTTCGCTGGGATTATATTTGTCGAGCGTGTAGGGACCGGTGCCGCAGGGTTCGAAAGCGATCTGCTTATTGGTCTTATTGGCGAGCGTTGACGGGCAGATCATGACGCCGGCCGGGTGCGCGAGCTGATTGATGAAGCTCGAGAAGGGCTTCTTGAGCGTGAAGCGCACCGTGTAGGGATCGACCACTTCAGTCTTTTCGATGTTTTGGTAAAGCATGTAGCGCTTCAGACCGTTGGCCTTGTTGGTCACGCGGTCAAAGTTGGCTTTCACGGCGTCAGCCTTGAATTCCGAACCGTCATGGAACTTCACGCCCTTGCGCAGCGTCACCGTATAGACGAGGCCGTCGTCGCTCACTTTGTAGTCCGTGGCGAGTGCATCGATCACCTTCATGTCTTTGTCGAACGTGAAGAGACCTTCATAAAAGGATTTCGAAGCCGTCTGCGACAGCGTATCCGAAGCGTCGTACGGATCAAGCGTCGTGAACGTGCTGGCAATGGCCACCGTAATTTCTTTCGGCGCGGCCTGCGCGGCGCCGGCGGCGACAAGGCTTGTGAGCGCGAGCGCGGCGGCTGCATGCTTCAAATTCATTTTGTTCCTCCAAAACAGGTGAGGCGCGGGCTGCCCTAATAATCGACCCGCAAAAGCGTTTCTAGACTAACGCGCTCAAACGATTCGGCATCACGGAATCTCAGCCGCAGACTGCAGAATTTCAGCCGAGTTGACTCTTACGCAGTCGATGTAGGTAAATGTGCGCAGTTGGGGCTAGCCTGGTGCGGCTGCTTCATGAGTGGTGTACATAGAAAAACGCGGCGAAACGCAAAAAAGAGCGTTTCGCCGCGGCAGATTCGGCAGGATTCGGCGACAGACGATGAATGATCTTCAGGCGTCTGTGCGGGATGCTTTCGCCGAAACGTTAAAAGTTAATGTGGATGCCCGCCATTGCCTGGCCGGAGAGCGGATCGTCCACGGGTGCATTGCTGGTGCGCGCGTCGATGAAGTCCTTATAGACGCCCACTGCAGCATAAGCTGTTGTGCTCTTGGAGAGCGGATATTCGTAGGCAATCGTCGCGCCGAAGCGCTTGAGGCTGCTGCCGACTTTGTCTTCGTCTGCGGCCGCAACGTCATCGTGTACTTTGGCGTCCATCCAGGAAAGCGCCAAATCCGTAAAACCATGGCCGGTGGGGATCTTCGCTGAAACCGCGGCGGCGAAGCCCCGCATGTCGTCCAGACCGGTGAAGAGCGGATAGTCGCCGATGTTAGAGAGCGCCATGATGTGGTTCGCGCCGCGGAAGTACTGCGCCCAGCCGAAAAGCTCGAAAGCGGTAAAGTCGTAGCTGCCGCCGACTGTCACAGCGATTTCATCGTCGCGGCTCCCTTTCGAGGAGTTTTCATTCATGTATTCCAGAACGGTGACGAGACGAAGGGGGCCGCGGTCATAAGTGAGCGCAGCGGCGCTGTATCGGTCCGTATTGGCCTTATTCTCGTCGCCGCCGTCTGTGCCGCCGAAACTGGTTTCAATGTCGAGCTGCAGTCCGTTGATGACGGGCGATTTGTACATCAAAGCATTGTCGACCGAGAAGCCAATGAAGGGCATGGCATACAAAGCCCCTGCGCCGTAACCGTCCCAGCCGGAGCCGAACGGGCTGGTGCGCTGACCGAGGATCTGGAAGCCCGCGGGTGTGGCGCCCGAACGCATCGTGCCGAGGCGTCCCATCCAAAGCTCGCCGTACTGCTTGTGAGCAAGGTAAAAGAGCGAGCCGAGGTTAAAGAAGATGTCCTGTTCCTGAAGCTGTCCTGAATCGGTTCTAAAACCGGATTCTGCAATGAAACCCACGGAAAGCTGATCGCTGATGTCCTCGTGAGCACGGATGGCGAATCGGCTGGAGTCGAGCATGCTCGATTCCATGCCTAAAGCGGTCTCCGTGCCGTGGATGCCGTCGTTTGCGAACGTATATTTAAGACCAGTGTCGTACATGCCGCCGATGGATACGCTGGCAGCACAGACTGCCGATGATGCAGCAGCCGCAAGAAGCGCTGCGCAGGCCGCGCAGCCGGAGAGAGGGAAATATTTGGGATTGAACGTCATCATTTGGCGCTCTCTGGTGTGGTTTGATTGGCAAAAGGCAGTTTTAGTCAGGAGATGCCTTTCAGGAATGTCGGCGTGCTGTGACGCCCGAAACTTCGGAACCAAGGATTGAAGAAGACTTCTGATGTGTGTGAGCTTTTGGATGAGAGAGGTTCCGCAGTGAAGCTGTGATGGTGCTTAAGAAGTATTCGTCCTCGAAGAAGGGTGAAAGGCTGCCCTCTGATGCGGTGCAGCTAAACGGTCTCCCGACTCTGAAAAAGGAGAAAAAACAAAGTCGGGAGACCGAGACGCGGAGCGTTACTTGGCGGTCTTCACGTACTCAGCGGCTTCCTTGCCGGCGATGCGGCCGGAATTCCACGCAAAGCCCAGGGCGAGACCCTGATACGGCGGGTAGGACGGAGCGGAGTAAAAGCCGTTGGCGTTGTTGCCGACGGCGTAAAGGCCATGGATGGGCTTCAACTCAGAATTGAGGGCCTCAAAGCGGTCGTTGACGCGCACGCCGCCCAGCGTCGAAAGGCTCACAACCTTTGCGCGCGCAGCGTAGAACGGGCCCTTTTCAACCTTGAACTTGAGGAATTCAGCGGGCTTGCCGAAGGGGTCCTTGCCGCTCGATACGGCCTGGTTGTAGGCCTTCACGTCGGAGACGAATCCTTTGGTTTCAAAACCCGCCTTCTGAGCAAGCTCTTCGAGCGTATCGGCCTTGAACGCGACGCCCTGGCGTACAGCTTCTTCCATCAGCGCGCGGAAGTCGCCCTTGCCCGTCGGGTTGGCGGGACCGGCGCCGGAGACTTCAAACGGGAGCTTGTCGGCCGTGTAGGCGTCAAGCGTCTTGCCGTCAACGACGACAAAATACTTGCCGCCCACGGAGTAGCCCGCGTTGGCCCAGTAGACGGTGTCGTAGATGAGTTCTTCATTGGCAAAGCGGCGACCGGCCGGATCCACCCAGAGGAGCGGCGTCTTCAGAACGCGCACCAAGAGGTTCGAGTCGACCATGCCGTGGCTGCCCGCGGAAGAGGTCGAAAGACCGTCGAATTCAGCGGCGTGAATGAGCGCGCTGTGTTCGCCCGACTTCTGGGCGCCGGCCTTCCAGGCCATATTGAGACCTTCGCCGTTGTTCGACCAGGCGATGCGGTTCGTCAGCTGGCTGCTTTCCATTTCCTTGGCGAGGCGATTGGCATCGCCGCCGTAGCCGCCGGAGGCGAGAATGACAGCCGAGGTCTTAATGGTGAGCTTGCCGCCGTCGGCCTTCTCGGCGATGACGGCCGTTACGTTGCCGTACTTATCCTGAGTAAGGTCATAGGCGCGGGTCTGAAGCAGAAGTTTGCCGCCGAGCTTGCCGAATGCGTCATACATATTCTTGAAAGCACCGGCATTGTCGACATAGCGATGGTAAATGCGCCAGCGGATCGGATAGGGGTTCTGGCCCTGCTGCGGATTCCAGTCGATAAGTTCAAGCTTGGCGCCGTGCTTATTCATCCAGTCGACGGTCGAAGAGGACTCATCGATGACGCGGCGGGTGATCGAGGCCGAGCTCAGGTAGTGGTTGTAATCCATGAGCTGCTTGAAGAGCTGATCCTTCGTGAGCTGAGAAAGCAGTTCCGGATTGTTCTTGTACTTGGCTTTCTGCATGGAGGATTCAACGGCAAAGAGCCCGGAGGCGAGCTTGCCGGCACCGCCCACGGCAGGTCCCTTTTCAAGCACGATGACCTTGGCGCCGGCTTCAGCGGCGGTGACAGCAGCGGCAGTGCCCGAAGCGCCCGCGCCGACCACCACGATGTCGGCCGTCAGGGTCTCATCGGCGCCGACGGTCTTGGCAACCTTCACGTCGTACTTCTTCGGATCAGCGCCGGCCTTCTCGATCGCCGCAGCCACCGCCTTGCGGATGGCTTCGCTCGACACCGTAGCGCCGCTCATGCCGTCGACAGCCGTGGACTGATGCTCAACAATGGCAGGCGCCATTTTCTTGGCAGCAGCGCCGCCGAGTTCAGGGGTTTCGCCGGAAACGTCAAGCTTAACGTCGGTGATGCGGCCGTCCTGACTGAGCGTGACGGCGGCCTTGACGGTTGAAAGCTTGCCCTGAGCGGCACCCTCATAGGTGCCGGCTGTAACAGCAGCGACGGCCATGGCCGAAACACCGCACAAGAGCGCGGCAACGGCGGTCATGCGGAAGGACTTGGTGATCATGAACGGTTCTCCAGATAGAAAAGTGAGGCTTCGTATGTGGTTTGCGGCTGCCCGAGGCTGTGAGGCGCTCGAACGGCACTCTTCAATAGGTCGGTAGCCTAAAGTTCAGTCGTTTTTTGAACAATCTCGGCGGAGCTACCGCATCATTGGGAAAGCTAATCGCGGCTGTGTTATTTTTTTTGAGATTGAGTCCGGCAGCAGCATTTTGTTCAGCTCTTCATTCCATTCGTGCGCTGCTAAAGGAGACGTCATGTTTGAACCTCGTCATCTCAAAGCGTATTTGGCGCTCGTTAAATGCATGCACTTTGGCCGCGCGGCGGAAATGCTCGGCATTTCGCAGCCGACCTTGAGCCAGCAGATTCGGATGCTTGAGGAAGCGGTTGGTGCGCCGCTTATCAACCGCAGCAACCGCACCATGGAACTCACGCCGGTAGGCCGCGTTTTTGCTGAAGATGCGCAGCAAATCCTCACGCTCATGGAGCGAGCCAAACGCAATGCTGAGGACATTCTTTCCGGGGAAGAAGCCGAAGTGAAGCTTGGCGTCTGCCCCGGCACCATCAGCTCCGGATTCCTTATTAACCTCCTTGCAGAGTCCCGACGCAGATGGCCGCGCATCAAAGTGCTCACGGAGGTATCTCCGCCAACGAATTTGGCTGCCCGGCTCTCCAAAGGACAGATTGATATTTATGCCGGATTAACGACTGGCGTTGATTTCCCGCAGACTGTAACCAGTCAGGTCATCGCAGAGTGGGATGCCGTACTGGCAGTTCCTCGGAGTCGACTGGCACTCGAGGAAACAACGTCTCCGGAATTTCTTAAGGATGAAACATTTATCTATCTGGAGGGCGGTGAAGCGGGCTATCCGCACGTAGTGGAAAGCATTTTGGGTTTTACGCCCAAATCGACTTTGAGCACGCCTTCGAGCCGTCTGATGATGGCTTACGTGGATGCCGGTTACGGCGTCGCGCTTATTCCTGCGCCTGATGCGACGATACGCGGAACCAATACGCTCATCCGAGCCGTGGCAGGCGGCCGCGGCGTGATGAAAGCTCGCGCCGCTCGGCTCGCGGTCAACAATGCGCCGGCCGTGCGGCGTGTCTATGACGTCATCCTTGCGCTCTCGCGCAACGGCAGCGGTGAGCTGAATGAAAATTGAGCAGCAGCTCCCCGTCCAATTCACAACGGGATTGGACGAGGCTTCGTGCTTCGCTGACAACAGCCTTGACTGCTCGAGGTATAGCCTACTTCTGAGCTGCCGCAGCAATTTTCAGAAAATTCTCGAGCTGATCGAGCCCCCGCTCGGTCAGCATGGATTCAGGGTGGTACTGAATGCCTTCAACCGGGAGCGTACGATGGCGCAGCCCCATGATTTCACCGTCGTCCGTTTCTGCTGTCACCATTAAATCTGCAGGGAGCGTATTGCGGTCCACGGCGAGCGAGTGGTAGCGCACCACAGACAAGTCTTCGGGCAGTCCGGCAAAGAGCCCCTGACCGTCATGACGGATGCGCGACGTTTTCCCGTGCATCACTTTTTGAGCGTGAATAACGTCTCCTCCGAGCGCTTCGCCGATGGCCTGATGTCCGAGGCAGACGCCGAGCATCGGCATTTGGCGTGCGAGTCCCTCGCGGATGAGCTCGAGCAGAATCCCCGCGCTTTCTGGACGCCCCGGACCGGGAGAGAGAACAATCGCGTCGGGGCGAAGGGCGAAGACGGCATCGACCGTTGTACAGTCGCAGCGTCGAGCCGTCACGTCGCAGCCGAGGATCTGAAAGTACTGCACGAGGTTGTAGGTGAACGAGTCGTAGTTGTCGAGCATGAAAATCTTCATGGCAGTCATTCCTTTTGAAGCGTATTTCGGGCTCATTCAGTCGGCGAGTCCGCGGGCAGCGAGTTCAACAGCCTTCATCATGGCTGCGGCTTTATTTTTCGTTTCCTGATATTCGAGCGCCGGAACGGAGTCGTAGACGATGCCCGCGCCCGCCTGAATGGAAAAGTTCCGCCGCTTGGCGCCGCCCGGCGCTTCGGGTTCATCAAGGTCCTCAAAGATCAGTGTGCGGATCGTGATGGCAAGATCCATCGCGCCGTCGTAGCCGAAGTAACCCGCGGCACCGCCGTAAAAACCGCGCGGTTCAGGTTCAAGTTCGCGAATGATCTGCATCGCGCGCACCTTCGGCGCGCCCGAGAGCGTTCCGGCAGGGAAGGCCGAACGAACAAGATCGTATGCGTCGAGTCCGGGGGCGAGCTGACCCGTGACGGTGGAAACAATGTGCATGACGTGCGAAAAGTATTCGACGGTCATAAAGGAGGGCGTTTTGACGCTGCCCGGGGCGGCAACGCGCCCTAAGTCGTTGCGTGCAAGGTCAACGAGCATCAGATGTTCGGCTCGCTCCTTCGGGTCGGCGAGGAGCTCTTCGGAAAGCCGTTCATCGTCAGCGGCAGAGGCGCCGCGTTTTCTCGTGCCGGCAATCGGGCGGAGCAGCGCGCTGCCGTCGGCTTCGGTGCGGCACAGCGTTTCGGGAGAGGAGCTCACGAAAGTGAGGCCGCCCATTTTCATAAAGAAGGTGTAGGGCGAGGGATTAATGCGGCGAAGCGCCCGATAGAAAGTAAAGGGTTCAATTGTCGTTTCACCGGAAAATTTCTGGGATAGAACGACCTGAATGAGTTCGCCGTCACGGATTAAGCCTTTGGCTTTTTCCACCATGGTGCAGAAATCGTGTTCGGTCGTATTGGCCTTGAGAACGGGTACTGCAGCTGGATGCTGATCCGGGAGCTTTGAAAGATCGAGCGGCCTGCGAATCCTCGCCCGCACCGCTTCCACGCGGGCCGCGCCCGCGGCGAAAGCCGAACCGAGATCGGGGAATTCGTCGATGCGCACGCCCGCAGAAATCGTCATGGTATGGCGGAAGTTGTCAAAAATGATCATATCTTCGGCCACCATGAAGGCTGCCGTAAGCCCATGAGGCTTGTAGCCGGTTTTGGGTTCGAATTCACCGCACATCTCCCAGCCGAGCGCACCGACAGCACCGCCCGTAAAGGCGGGGAGATCCGCAGGCGCCGCGGGACGAAGGCCTTCAGTAAGCGACCTCAGGGCCATGAAGGCGCCCTCTTTTGTTGCGGCTTCAGGAAGCTCCCGGCGTCCGTCGGCGTCCTCCACAAATGCTCGGCCGTCTTCGACCGAGAACCGCGCTCTGGGATTGAGGCCAATAAAGGAATTGCGGCCGAAGCGCTCGCCGGCTTCGACGGATTCAAGGAGAAACACATTCTCGTCATCCTTGAGCCGGGAAAGAATGGAGACGGGGGTTTCCAGATCGGCAGTAAGCGTGAGCGTTACGGGAACGTAATTGCCCTGCTGGGCGAGTCGGGCAAATTCGCTGAAGGCGAGCATGGCGGCATCCTAAAAGAGAATCATGAAATCGGAAGACGAAAAAAACGGACCGGAATCACTGACATAGGATTCGGTCCGTTTTTTTGGAGACCTGCGGCAGGCGCTCTGCAGCAGAGGTCTCGCGGCGGCTGAGGAAGCTCGAATGCATCAAGGCGCTGGGCGCTTGTCGTTCTTTTGCTCCTCCCGGCTGCAGACGCAGACGGGCGCCGACGGATCGAATCCGGGACGCCACCGCCAGCTGCGGGAGAGAAGAAGCAAGAACATGAAGGTTCCTCAATGGGGTATAAAGTACAGAATCACTATCGCATGATGCGGGGCAGTTCGGCGGGAGCGCCTCTCGGCGCTCCGCCTCGGTCGATTTGATCCGCATCAGAATCCGGTGCGGATGGCGCTCGGCCGCCTGGTCAATGTCATGCAATCGGCCAGCCGAGCGCTTCGAGCACATTGCGTGCCGCGGCTTCGGGTTCAACATTGTCGACCGAACAGTCTGCGGTGCCCTCGTAGGTAGCTCGTCTTTCCGCCCAAATGACGGAGAGCGGCCGCGACTGCGAGACGGGGCGCCCCATGGTCGGCAGTTCTTCGATGGGGCGCTTCAAAAGCGCTACGCGGCCGTTCTGCTTTAAGGCTGAGACATTTTTCACGCGCATCATGGTGCCGCCGCCCGTGGCAATCACCACGCCGCGCCGTGCTCCGGCAATGGCGGCGATGCGCGATTCCAGATCGCGGAAAGCAGGTTCGCCGTGACGGCGGAATATTTCGGGGATGGGGAGTTCCGCAGCGGCCTCGATTTCTTCATCGAGATCGATGAAGGGGCGTCCAAGCCGTGCTGCAAGAATGCGGCCGACGGTGGATTTGCCGCTCCCCGGCATGCCTGAAAGCACGATGTTTTCGAACTGCCGCTTGAGGTCGGCATGTATTTCTTCAGCGCTCGCCGCCGGTTGGGCCGGCGCGCCGTCTACGGGGGAGGCGATCGAGAGAAAATCGCGCGCGGCGGCTTCGGCCTGCACGACAAGCATGCGCAGGCCGTTGACCGCGGGGATGCCGCGCGCTCTCGCACGAAGCATGAGTTCGGTGACGGCCGGGTTATAAATGAGGTCGAAAACGAAGGAGAGCTTTGGGAGGAGCCCCAGGTCGCCGATGGGCGACACGCCGCAGACCGGGAACATGCCGACGGGCGTGGCGTTGACGAGAATCTCTGCATCGGCATGGCGGTTAAGCGCTTCGCGGCCTTCGGCTCCGCGAATGTTCACCATGACGGCAAAGGCGCCGAGATCCTTTAGGACCGCCTGCACGCATTTGGCCGCGCCGCCCGTGCCGAGGATCAGGGCTTTCCTGCCCTTCACTTTGATGCCGCTCGCACGGACAGTGTCGAGGAATCCGGCATAGTCGGTATTGTCGCCCACGAGTTTTCCGTCAGGACGGCGCACGAGGGTATTGACCGCGCCGACGTGCTGAGCCGCGGGCGTCAATTCGTCGCAGTAGGGCATCACCGCTTCCTTATAAGGGATGGTGACGTTGAGGCCGTCAAACGGAGTTGTCCGCAGGAATTCGTCCAAACGCTCGGGCTCGCACTCAAAACGCTTATAGGCGTAGGCGCCCAGACGCGCGTGAATTTCCGGCGAAAGCGTGTGTCCGAGGCGGCGGCCAAGCAGTCCGCAGAGCAGTCCGGCTCCCGCTTTGGGCGGAATCGGTTCTGCATTGCGGTCGATGGTGACTTCGACCTTTGCGCCGAGCCCCTTGAGATCGGCCGCCAGAACGCGGTTCATGCCGGCCCCTTCAAGGGTGAGGCCGACGCCTTCGCGAGTCGCCTCGAGCAGAGCGGGCGCAGCCCCCGCAGCCGTGCAGGCGCAAATAAGCCGTTTGGCGGCATACTGCGGTGTTTCACCTTCGCCGAGCGATTTGAAAACAGAGAGCCGCCCGGGCTGATGCCCCTCAGTGCCGAGAGCGCCTTCTTCGAAGAGCTGAGCGGCGAGCTGCCGCTGGCGGGAGCCCGCGATCAAAAGTTCGTAGACTGCTGTGACAATCGGCCGCTCGTTGGGCGGCACGCGTTCAACGAGTTTTTCAAGCAGTGCTTCTTCGCGCTTGGGCGCATGAATCGGCAGGTTCCGGCCGCGCTTGCGCTCGCCGATTGCGTCGGCGATGGCCAGGCGCTCGACAATGAGTGCCGAGAGCTTGGCGTCAATGACGTCGATCTTTGCCCGCAGGTCAGCCAAGAGGTCGCTCGGCGCTTCGCGCAGCTGCGCGGGTTGAAGTTGAGGTTCTGCCGTCTGCTGGTCGGTCATGATGAATTCAGGCGTATCTTTTTTGAAGGGTGGTATGGGGCGCTTTCATTAAAGCGCTTTCTCGGCTCGGGCCTTTAAAGCTTCAGAAGCCCAGCACTCGGCATTGGGGAGGTTCTTTGGGAGCACTGCCGGCGGCGCGAGGAGGAGGTCCAGGGCAGCGAGCGCCGCAACGGCCTCTACGACCGGCACCGCGCGGATGCCGATGCAGGGATCGTGCCGGCCGGTGACAATCAGCTCTGCGGCAGTCCCCGCTTCGAGCGAGACCGTCTGCTGGCGGAGCGCAATGGAGGGCGTGGGTTTCATGGCTGCGCGAAAGAGAATCGGTGCAGAGGTGGTCATCCCGCCCGCAATGCCGCCCGAGTGATTGGCCGCTGGCGCGGCGCCCGGAGCTGAGAGCTGAGGCTCCCAGGGGTCGTTCTCAGCCGAGCCCGAACGGCGTGCGGCCGCAAAGCCGTCGCCGAACTCCACGCCTTTGACCCCTGGAATGCCAAAAAGTCCGAAGGCGAGCGCGCCGTCAAAACCCTCAAAGAGCGGGCCGCCCAAGCCCATCGGGAGTCCCGTGATCATGCCTTCGATCACCGCGCCGATGCTGTCGCCCGATTTCCGGGCGGCAGCGACGGCAGCGGCCATGGCTTCGTCGGCTTCATCGGTGAGCACTGGGAGTTCGCGCTCCAGCCGCGCCTGCAGCACCGCATCGCTTTCGCCCATGGGGCTGAAAGGCCGGTCTTCAACGGTGCCGACGGCGGCCAAGTGAGCCGCAACCCGAATGCCGCGGCGGGCAAGAATCTGCAGGGCAATGCCGCCCGCACAGCAGATGGGAGCCGTCAGGCGCCCGGAGAAGGCGCCGCCGCCGCGAACATCCTGAAAGCCCTGATAACGCACCTGCGCGGGAAGATCCGCGTGCGACGGACGAGGGCGGTCAGCAATGGCCTTGTAGTCTTTCGAGCGCTGATCGGTATTGCGGATAAGGGCAGTGAGCGGCGCGCCGCAGGTGATGCCGTTCATGAGACCGCAGAGAATTTCAGGCTGATCCGTTTCGCGGCGCTGCGTCGAAAGCCGGCCGCCCGGCGCCCGGCGTCCCATAAAGGCGCAAAGCGCCTCTTCGTCAACGGCTTCGCCCGCAGGGAGCCCTTCAACGGTGCAGCCAATGGCCGCCGCATGGCTTTGTCCCCAGACGGTGGTGCGCAGATAAGTGCCGAAAGTGGTGTTCATAATGGAGTCAATCGTTTTGAATTCAGTTGCGGGTCTTGAGATCGGCAGGGGCCGCAGAGCCCTTCAGCCGCTCCAAATCCTCGAAAAAGTGAGGATAGGACTTAGCCGCATCCTCTGCGCCGTCAATAACTATAGGGGCGCCGCCGGAGGCGCCGGCCACGGCGGCCGCCATGACAATGCGGTGATCTTTGAAGCTTGAAATGCGCCCGCCCGAAAAATTTCGCGCGCTGCCGATGCCGTGCACCACCAGTCCGTCGGGGAGCTCTTCATGCGGGACGCCGAGCAGACGAAGGAGCTGAGCCGTGCTCTGCAGCCGATCGCTTTCTTTGATGCGGAGCCGTTCGGCATGGGTGAACCGAGTTTCGCCCTCGGCGGCGCCGGCCGCTACGGCGAGAATCGGCACCAAGTCCGGAATCTGCCGGGCATCAATCGTCTGCCCGCGAAGCGCGGCGCCGTTTTTCGGGGGTTTGACCCGCACGGTTCCGATACGGCCCTCGGAGGACGATTGAACCTGCGCGCCGAAGCGCGACAAAATGTCGACGACGGCGCGGTCGCCTTGGAGCGACGTGAGGCTGAGCCCTTCGACGGCGATGCCCTCAGGATTTTGCGTGAGCGCCCCGGCGCAGAGCCAGAAGGCGGCATTGGACCAGTCGCCTTCGACCTGAACATCTTCGGGCGGCGTGAGGACGCCTCGGCCGGCAATTGTCCAGAGCGGCAGTCCTTGGTCGGTGCGTGATTCGGCAATTTCAACGCCGCATTGCTTAAGTGCGGAGAGCGTCATGCGCACATAGGGTTCGCTTTCGAGCCGATCCTTGACGGCGAGCGTGCTGGGTCCGTCGAGAACGGAGAGCGCATAGAGGAGTCCGCCGAGAAACTGCGACGATACGGCGCCCGAAAGCGCATAAGCGCCGGGGAGAAGCCTCCCGGTGAGCCGCACGGGAAGGAGCGCCTCAGGAGAAGCCTCGGCATAGTCGAGCGTAATGCCGTGGCGCTCTAGTTCGCCGGCGAGCGGCTCCTGCGGTCTGGCGGGGAGACGGCCGGAACCCGTAAAGATGACGCCGGCCGGTCCGCTGAGGGCAGCAGCGACGGGCAGAAGGTAGCGAAGCGTGGTGCCCGATTCGCCGCAGTCGAGCACCGGCGTTTCTGTGCAGGTGTTCCGTTCTGCGCGGCTGATGCCCTCTACCCGCGCGCCCGTCCCGGGGAGCCGTTCGATTTTGGCGCCGAGCCCCCGCAGGGCGCGGCAAGTGGCCTCAATGTCGTTGGAGCCGCCCCGAAAGCGCACCAGCACGGCATGATCGGGCGCGCCCAGCGCGGCGGCAATCAGTTCGCGGTGAGCCCAGGACTTTGAAGGAATGGCGGCAATCGTGCCGGAAAGCTGCTGCGGGGAAACGGTCTGCTGCATGAGGAGTGGCTTCAAGTTGGCGCGGCGCTCCGGCCGCCCGTATTTTTCTTCAGAGTCCTGCGCGGATCCTCTCGAGGAGTTTCGCCCAGGACGTGCGCTCGATTCGGGCGCAGCCGGGTGAAACAGGCAATACCAGCGCGACATCGGCGGCCCCGGCCTTTTTATCGTGCTGGCAGAGATTAAGGAGCGATTCGGGCGAAAAATCGAGGTCGCTGCGGGCTCTTAAAGCCGCGGGAACGGCCGATGGGAGCCCCGTTTTCGAGAGGAGCGTCTCGAGATCAACGCGCATTTCGTTGGGCAAACGTCCTTCGCGAACCAATGCCCGCGTGAGAATTGCCATGCCGATAGCGACAGAGGCGCCGTGAGAAAGCTCCCAGTGCGCCGCCGCTTCGACGGCATGCCCGACGGTGTGGCCGAGGTTTAAGAGTCTTCTTTCACCCGCTTCGCATTCGTCGGCTTCGACGATGCGGCGCTTGACGTCAATGGCGGCCAGTATCAGGTCAACCGTCGGAAGGGGCGCGGGCGACCCGGGCTCAATGCCGGCAAGCGCCTCATGGACGAGCTGGTTCATGCGGGCGTCTATGCCCGCATATTTGATCATCTCTCCCCAGCCGCAGGCGCGTTCCCGCTCGGGCAGCGTGTCAAGCGCCTGCGGATCGATCAGCACGGCCTTAGGCTGCGAGAAGACGCCCATCAGGTTTTTGCCGGCAGGAAGATCCACGGCGGTTTTGCCGCCTACGCTCGAATCGACCATTGCGAGGAGCGAAGTAGGGATCTGCACGCAGTCGATGCCGCGCATCCAAAGCGCGGCAGCCAGACCGGCGAGGTCGCCGATCACGCCGCCCCCGAGCGCAATCACCGCAGAGCTTCGCGTGAGCCCGAGCGCAGCAAAGGCTTCAAGCGCGCGGACGAGTTCGGCGGGCGTTTTGGACGCTTCGCCCGCGGGAATCACGTGAATGCCGGCACATTTTGGGCCGAGTGCATCTGCCGCCGCGCGGGCATAAAGCGGCGCAACGTTGGTGTCTGAGACGATGACCGCTCGTTTGGGAACCAGTGCCTGAAGGCGCGCCTTCAGCGCGTCGTGTCCGTGGGCATGGAGGAGCCCCCGGAGCGCCTCTACATCGTAGGGGCGTCCCGTTGAGACATGCAGAATGCGAGAGCGTTCGCAGCAGCTCATGACGCACACACGCGGATCACATCTTCAGCCGTACGGACGGCGGAAGGGGCGGCCATGTTGTGAAGATTCACGGCGGCGCGCACGGCGTTCACAGTCTTCACCACGCGCTCGAATTCTTCAGGCGTGATCGACTGCGGACCGTCGCAGAGCGCGGCGGCGGGGTTGTTGTGCACTTCGATCATCAGACCGTCGGCGCCGCAGGCCGCTGCTGCGGCTGCCATGGACGGAACATAGCGGGCGACGCCCGTGGCGTGCGAGGGATCGATTACCACCGGGAGGTGCGTTTTTTCGTGAAGCACCGGCACGGCAGAGAGGTCAAGCGTATTGCGGGTGGCGGTTTCGTAGGTGCGGATGCCGCGTTCGCAAAGAATGATCTGATCGTTGCCGCTTGCCATGATGTATTCGGCAGCCATCAGGAGTTCTTTGATGGTGTTGGCCAGACCGCGCTTAAGCAGAATGGGCTTATTGGTGCGGCCGAGTTCCTTGAGCATTTCGAAATTCTGCATGCTGCGGGCACCGACCTGAATGACGTCGACGTCTTCGAAGAGCGGCAGATGGGTGATGCTCATGATTTCAGTGACGATGGGCAGCCCCGTGGCTTTGCGGGCCTTGAGGAGCAGGTCAAGCCCTTCGCTTCTGAGCCCCTGGAAATCGTAGGGCGACGTACGCGGCTTGAAGGCGCCGCCGCGGAGCATCGTGGCGCCAGCGGCCTTCACGGCTTTGGCGATGCCGACGATCTGCTCTTCGGATTCAATCGAGCAGGGACCGGCAATCATGGCGAAGTTGCCGCCGCCCACCTTGGCGCTGCCCGCTTTGACGATCGTGTCCTCCGGATGGAAGAGGCGGTTGGCGAGCTTGCAGGGGTCACTTACGCGGCGAATGGATTCAACCGACGGAAGGGCCAGAATTTGGTCGGCGGGCAGATGCAGGCGGGTTTCGCCGATGACGCCGACGGCTGTTTTTTCCTGCCCCTGCATGACGACAGCGCGAAGCCCTCGGGATTCGAGACGGTCCTTAAGATCGGTGATGTCGGTCGTTGTGGCGGTGGCCTTCATGATGATGATCATGGTTTCTCTCCGGAAGAATAAATTCGGGTATTGGGGTGGATTCGAGTGTCTAGGCTCGATCTCTTTGCCGCCGGAGAGTGCTGCTTGGCCTTGCTGGGATCCCGTCGTATCTTTGGTGCGGTGCGGGAGAGGAAGGAGCAACAAAAAACCTGCGGCGTTTGAGACCGCAGGTTTTTTGTTTTCGCTTGCCGAAACCTTTTATGCAGTCAAACGCGTCTTGTGCGTAAATCGCCAAAACGCGTAATAAAAGGACGATGCATGAAGGACGGTGTTCATTTCGAAATCGGTGTAAAGGAGAAATGAAAGCGAAGTGCTTGAGAATCAATTTACTCGCTCAGCCAAACTTTGCAAGGTTTTTTGAGAGCCGCTGAGAGAAATAATGACGCCGATTTGGGTTGCCTACAACTTCTTGCCTATAGCCCTGGGAAGTCATCGTAGGTGTTAACGACGGGAGACACTGAAGATTTGAGCTCAACTCAGCGCGGCTCGCCGGCAAGGGGAGAAAGTTCCTCAAGGTCATAGGGCGTCGTTTGATAGACGTAGTAGTTGAGCCAGTTGTGGTAGAGGAGGTGCGCGTGAGAGCGCCAGCGGTTGATCGGGCGCTGCGCCGGATCGTCGGACGGGTAATAGTTTTCAGGAACAGAAATCTCGAGTCCTTTTTCAAGGTCCCGGCGATACTCCGCGTCGAGCGTGAAGAGGTCGTATTCGGGATGGCCGGTCACGAAAATTTGCCGCCCGCTTTCCGTGGAAAGCAGAAATGGACCGGTGCGGCGGCCCGAAGCAAGCACTCTAATGGCAGGAACTGCGGCAAGATCCTTTAGATTGAGGCCCGTATGGCGGGAGTGCGGGACGAAAAAGCGGTCATCGAAGCCGCGCACGAGCGGGTTGGAAGGACGAAGCACTTCATGCTCAAAGATGCCGAAAAGCTTTTCGGCCAGCGGGCGCTTGCGGATGCCATAGTGATGCCAGAGCGCGGCAAATGCGCCCCAGCACACATGAAGCGTGGAATAGACATGAGTGAGACTCCAGTCGAAGATGCCTTTGAGCTCTTCCCAATAATTCACTTCGTGAAAATCGAGCTGCTCCACGGGCGCGCCGGTAATGATCATGCCGTCAAACCGTTCGTCTTCGACGTCCTCGAAGGTCTTATAGAAAGCATCGAGATGGTCGCCCGAGACGTGCCTGCCGCGGTGAGAGGCGGTCTGAAGCAGCGTGAGCTCTACCTGCAGCGGCGAATTGGCAAGCAGCCTGGCAATCTGCGTTTCCGTTGTGATTTTGGTCGGCATCAGGTTGAGCGCCAGAATTCGAAGCGGTCTGATGTCCTGTGTGCGCGCTCGGTCGGGCGACATGACGAAGATGTTTTCGTCAAGGTGGCGCTCATTGGCAGGAAGCCCGTTGGGCAGAATGACTGGCATCGCGGAAGTGCTCCGTATGAGAGATCGAGAAGTCTCAAAGAGACGGCGGGCTGATCGAGCGCATTGAGAGGCTCGCTCACGGGGCGCTTCACATCCCCGCAATGAGTCTAAGGAGGGCGATGGCCGAAGCGGCCTCAGGTATTACAACCTGAACCATAAAACCTGCAGATTGCCCAGGATGGGTACACATATTGGAAGCGCTTTGCGATGTCGGCAGTCTGAAAAGAAAACGTCGGTATATGTCCTGTATGCCGACTCAAACGGTTTTAGATAATAGGTAATACCGCTAATGGAGTATGACATTTTGCTTTCTAAAATACGCCAATTCGCCTAGAGGCGAAAAGCATAAAAAAACCATGAATACCATCCAAGGAAGCGAAACTCATGACTTTTGAAATATGGGCAGCATTGGCTGTCGTCTGCATCACGGTATACGGACTGCTCAAACGCTGGGAGACACGTTTGGTGCTGCTCACATCCGGTTTCGCAATGTGTCTGCTCGCACTCGATCCGATTGCTGCTTTCAAGCAGTTCGATAAGTCGATGACCAATGCCTCACTCATCGTCGTGGTCTGTTCGGCGATGGGTTTCGCACGAGTGATGAACATCACCGGGTGCGACCTGCATCTGGTGAGGCTCCTTACGAAGCCGCTCAACCGTCTGGGCATTGCGCTCCTGCCTTGCTGCATGATTGTGACGGGCGTTGTATCCATTGCGATTTCGTCTTTGGCCGGCATGTGTGCGGCCATCGGTCCGACGATCTGCGCGCTCATGATTCGCGCGGGTTTTCGGCCGGCAATGGCTGCCTGTACGGTGATTGCTTCGACGCTGCCGTCTTTTTGGTCGCCCGGGTCTTCGCATAACGGGTTCGTAGCAAAGATCGCGGACTGGCCGATCATGGACTATCTCACCTATACGGGCACGCGCACGCTGCTGATTTCCATTGTCTGCATCATCGTGATGGTTGCGGCCTGTCTGCTCTTTGGCGACTACAAGAAAGGGGGCTTCGAGAACGACGGTGTTCACGACGCGGCAAACCAAGTGGAGCTGCCCGAAAAGGCTAATCTGCTCTGGGCTTTTGCGCCGCTCCTGCCGGTCATACTGCTCTTTGTGGTGGCCATCGGGTTCCCGCAGGTGAAGGTTTCCGTGGCGACAGCTATGCTGATCGGCGTGATCTACACCATGATCGTGACGCGCGTCAGTCCGGCGGATCTGACAAAGCGGTTCTTTGACGGCATGGGGCAGGGCTACGGCAACATTTTGGGGCTCATCATTGCCGCCGGCGTTTTCGCCGCCGGCCTGCGTTCCTGCGGCGTCATTGACGTTTTCGTCGAGGCGCTTAAAGGTTCGTCCGACCTCGCCAAACTCGGCGCGGCCGTCGGTCCCTATGTGCTGGGCGTCATGACGGGTTCGGGCGATGCTGCGGCCTTTGCCTTTAATGAAGCCGTTACGCCCCATGCCGCCTCGTTCGGCATGACGATCCCCGACCTCGGCTACCTCGCAAGCGTTGCCGCTACGTTCGGCCGCGTCTCTTCGCCCCTGGCTGCCGGCGTAATCGTGATTTCGGGCATTGCGGGCGTGAGTCCGATGGAGGTGATTAAGCGTTCCGCACCGGTGCAGATCTGTACGCTTGCATTCCTCTTCTTTATCAGCTGATGCCTGCGGCCTGCTCCATCACTCTGAGCTATCACGGCCGGCGGATTTCCTTTTGAACGGCCGGCCGTTTCTTGAAGCGAATCAACGATCGTCTTCCATAGCGGAACATTTCTTTCGGAAGGCGGCAGTGCCCATTTTGAAATCTTCGGGCGCAACGCTGCAGACGAGCGAGTCCATGGCGCGAGGATTGTTCGGATCGGTTCGCCAGGTAAGGTTCAGGGATGGATTTCCGCTTGAGGGGAGACTCACGGCAATGGCTGCCAGCGTCTGAACGCCGTCGGGTTTGGTGCCGGTGCGCCAAATGCTGCGGACGGGACCGTCATGCCGGTCGCGGGTCATGGCCGCCATGTCCGTGATCTTAAGGGGTTTAGGCGCAGCGGCGAGAAGCTCCCGAATGCGCTCGAGCCGGCGCGCGCTGCTCGAGCCGATATTTTGGTTGAGTGCTTCGGATTCCGGTTCGATGAAGTGGTTGGTGTGGGCAGCCGTCCCGTGTTCCGTGATGCGGACAGTGGTTTGACCGCCCGGCATCACCTCAACGACGGCGATTTTGGTGCGGTCTGCCAGAAGGTAGTTCACCGGCTCGACAAAAACCTCCTTGTGTGCGAGCACTTCGTCGACTGAGGCGTAATGCTGCATGATCCAGTCGGTTGCGCTCAAGCGGTGCTTAAAGAAGCGCGGCAATGCCAGCCGCTCTTTGCGCGGAAGGCTCCCTGAAGTTGAACGGGCGAGGAAGAGCCCCTTCTCATTGAAGCCCATGTTGAAGCGGTGCTTGTCGCCCGTGAAGAGTCCCAGATAGGCATAGCCCTTTGAAGGCACTGCGATGTCAAAGCGCTGGGGCCCCGGGTGTTCGTCCCGGGTTTTAGCGGCGAGCGTTCCGCCGCCCTCGACCATGCCTTCGCCGACAGCGCCAAAAAGTGTGCAGGCAGGGGTGCCGGCTGCAGCGAAGAGGGCGCAGCCAGCCCATACGAAGCGTCGAAAGGCAGGCGTGAACATCTTGGGTTTTTGGAATAGAGAGCTAAGCGCGGCGCAAAGCCGGTTTGAGCTTTGCGCCGTTTCCAGGCTGGTCAATGGTTAATGATCGGCTTTAGAACCAGGCTTTGGACTGGGCAGCCATGCGGCCGGCTTCACGCCCATTGACGAGACAGTCCATCACCGCGCACGCGCCGATACGCACGGCGCCGTGAATGCCGCCCACGAATTCGCCCGCCGCAAAGAGGCCGGGAATCGGCTTGTCGGTCATGACGTCGAGTACCGCCGTGTCAACGGCAGTAGCCACGCCGCCCATGCAGTGGTGTACTTTGGGACTCATTTCTGAGACAAAGTAGGGGCCCGAGCCGATGGGCTTGGCCGAACGGTCAAACCGGCGGCCGAACTTCGGATCGCTCTGTTTGGCAAGATCATCGTTATATTGCGCAATGGTCTTTTTCAGAACTTCCGGATCCATTTTGTAGGCTTTGGCGAGCGCTTCAGCATCGTCATACTTGACGACGGTCTTCTCTGCAATCATCTGGTCGAACAGGCCCGGGCGGAGCTTTTCGAGATGTGCGACGCCGTCGCTGTCGCTCAATGCAAGCGCGTGTCCGCCTTTATTGATGACGGTGAGAATGGCATCCGTGCAGACTTTGCGGTCACCGAATTCATTGACGAAGCGTTCTCCGGTAAGGCTCGAAAGCCAGAAGCCGAAGAGCGAGCCGGAAATAGAGGCAAAGTGCGTGGCTTTCCCCATGCCTTTTTCGAGCGGAGAGCAGGACGGCAGGCACTGAATCCAATCGGCCTGAATGATGCGCGCGCCAATGCGGGAGACTTCGCGCCAGCTTTCCGACGTGGCGCCGGGCTGGTTCGTGGTGAGAAACTGTGCGCCCAGCTTGGGGTCGAGCTTCTGACGATACTTCACGTCAGCGCCGAAGCCGCCGCAGGCGAGCACCACAGCGCGGTGGGCGCCGATACGCTTCACGCTGCCCGCGGCAGGCTTTCCGAAGACATAGCCTTCACGAATCTCAACGCCTTGAACGCGTCCTTCGGGGCTTCGCAGGATCTTCTCCATGAAGCAGCCCGTACGGGGCTTGACGCCGAGCGAAGCGAGTTTTTTAACGGCCGGCACAATAATGCCTTGGCCCGTGCCCTGCCGTGTGATGAGACAGCGCTCGGCGGAGTGGCCGCCCTTGCCGGTAAGCGTTGGATTCCAGTCCACACCGATATAGCTGCGTGTCCATTCAAAGGTTTCTGCGGCGTGTTCACAGACGAACCGAATATGCTGAGGATCGCCCAGACCCAGACCAATGCGCTCCATGTCGGCCATCAGAGCCTCCGGAGAGTCTTTGATGCCCTGCTCTTTCTGCACGCTCGAGCCCGGTACGGCGAACATGCCGCCCGAAAGCGAGGAGTTGCCGCCCACGAAAGCCATTTTTTCAAATACGGCAGCTGAAGCGCCCGCTTCGCGCGCAGCCAGGGCTGCAGCAAGACCGGAAAAACCGGACCCAATGATCACCACATCATAGATTTCGTCGAATTTTGGCTTTGACGAGGACGATGCATCGGCGGTGCTGACAAGACCCAATCCGGTAGCTGGGAGCACGGCGGCGCCGCGGATAAGCGAGCGGCGTGAGAGATTATTCATGGTTTCCTCCTTTTTTTGATATGAACTTGTGCCGCAGTCGTTGGCTGGCCTCCGAAGACTGCGGGCGAGCGGCCAAAGTCTAAAGCTCGAACGGGCGGTTCTCCAAGCATTGAGATGGTCGCAAAGCATTAAAACCGTAACAATCGGCGATAGAACTTTTAGCGGCGGAAAATGGGGTCTGTTAACGCATTGCGGCAAAAGGAGTGAAAACGTATTACATGTGCATATTCCGTGTTTTTCATAAGTCCGCAGGATTTAAATGACGCAGATAATGGAACGCAGCGGCAAGGGTCACAGGGATCCTTGTCTGAAAGTTTGGATGCGGAGAAAGATATGCGGAAGCTCTTCACAATTGGATTTCTTGCGGTTTTAGGTTTAGCCGGTTCGGTTCAGGCCGCACTTCAGGACGGGACCTATGAGGTATCGGCAAAAGGCAATAACGGACCCGTTGTCTTCTCGGTTGAAATCCAAGGGCAGGCGATTAAATCCATCAAAGTGGTGCGCGGTGAAGAAACGCCGGGCCTGGGTGTTGAGGCCATTGCTATGATCTCTAAGGAAATTATTGCCCGGCAAACGACGGCCGTCGATGCGGTCTCGGGTGCGACGAATTCCTCGCGGGCTGTGACGGCAGCGGTCGAAGCGGCCCTTCAAAAAGCGGGCGGAACCGCTGCAGATCTGAAAAAGACGCATCAGACGGATGCTGCGCTGCCCACCAATAATTCGACGGATGTATTGGTGGTGGGCGCCGGCGGTGCCGGCATGGGGGCCGCAATTGCAGCCAAGGAAGCCGGAGCGAAGGTGCTCCTGATTGAAAAACTGCCGCTCGTGGGCGGCACAACGCTTTTGGCTTCAACGGCCTTCAATGCCGGCGGGTCCAAAGTGCAGATGAGCTCCGCCAAACCCTATACTGCCGCGGATTATTACGCCAAGCTTGAAAAAGGCGCACGGGGTCAGGAACTTGCCAACGTGAAGCAGCTCGCTGATCTCTCCGGTCCCACTGCGGATTGGCTTATCGGCATGGGTGCGGATCTATCGCGCGTGATCAACGGCTCCCAGCACACGCCCAAAGACGGCGGTGCGCTCGGCACGAGCCTGGTGCCCGTCATGAAGGCACGTGTGGATGCGCTCGGCATCGAAACGCGAACCGATACGAAGGCGACCGATTTGATCGTCGGTACAGACGGCCGCGTGTCCGGCGTTCGGGTGACGACGCCCAAGGGCTCTTATGAGATTCACGCAAAAGCGGTGATTTTGGCTGCCGGCGGCTTTGCTTCGAACCCAGATCTCGTGAAGCGCTTCAGCCCGCAGTGGGCCGGATACCCGTCGACGGCGAGCGTCGGCGCGACGGGTGACGGCATCATTATGGCGGAAAAGGCTGGTGCAGCACTCTCGCAAATGGATCTGACCGGGCCGCAGACGGTGGCTTATGACACGGGTCACGGTGCGGTGTCGCTCACCAACGTCCGCTACAACGGCGCCATTCTCGTTAACCAAGAGGGCAAGCGCTTTGCCAATGAGCTCGGACAGACGGCCGCGCTCGCTTCGGCGATCACCAAGCAGACGGGCGGCGCTGCCTACCTGATTTTTGATCAGAAGGCTGTTGATCATGCGTCGCTGATGCAGGCCTACAAAGCGCGCGGCTACTTTGTCGAAGCGCCGAATCTGACGGATCTTGCAGCCAAACTAGGCATCAATCCGCAGGCATTGGGCGCAACCGTTAGGGAGTGGCATACGGTTTATGACACCAAGCAGGATCCAGTCTTTGGGCGGAAGGATTCCATCTTCACGAGAATTGACACTGCTCCTTATTACGGACAAAAGATTTCGCCCGCTTCGCAGACGACCTATGGCGGCGTCATGCGTGATGCGAAGTGCCGTGCCCTTCGGGCTGACGGTTCGGTGATTCCTGGGCTTTATGTCGCAGGCGAAACAGCGAGCCAGTTTGGTTCAGGCGTCACGATTGCCGTGGTGCTTGGCCGCCTGGCCGGTACGGAGGCCGCTAAGGAAGTCGAAGCTAAATAACGAACGCTCGGCGATTGGGAAGCTGCTGCTGCGGCTTCCCAATTAAGCGAGAGATGCATAAGGCCGGACTCAATCTTGTGCGTCTCACGCGGTGACGGCTCTCTGGCTTTTTTCCCTAATTGGACTGCTCACAAATGACGGCAGTGCGCTGTTCGTTTCAGCGCAAGGCGCCTGAGCGGCGCATCAAAGGCAAAAGTCCTCCGCCAAGCGTTTGAACGCGGCTTGTCCCGGCCTGCCGTTGCAGAATATGCAAAGACCCTTTGCGTTCGCCGGCAAAAAAATGCTAAATCTGCGCATGGCGAGAAAAGCGCCCAGATTTCATGATTGTCACAGCTGAAAAACATCCAGCCCAAAGGAGAAAATCATGAAATCAATGAAGCTCAGCAAAATTGCGGCATTTGCCGCGTTTCTGGGATTTTCGGCAGCCGTTGCCGCCAGCGGCGGCCCGAGCGGTCCGGCCGTTACTTATCCCGTCCAAGGTCATATCGGCGAAGTCATTGTTAATCCCTATAACGTTGCGCCTTTGACGGCCGTGATCCGCGACGGCGGTTATAAGCTCGATGACGTCACCGTCAAAATTCTTCCGAAACCCAACGGCCGCACGATCGAATACAAAGTCTCCAAACGCCAGCTTAAAACGCATGCGGGCGTTCCGGTGTTCGGTCTGTATCAGGACTACCTCAACACGGTGGAAGTGAGCTATACGCGAACCTTCCAGGGCAAGGCTGAGAAGTTCACAGACCGCTATCAGTTCTATGCGCCGTCCATTTATACCCGTTCAAACGGCATGCCTAATCAGCGGCGTCCCTTTACGGTCGAAGTTCAGAAGGTAGATCCGGAATTTGCGGACCGTCTTTACCTCGTTGACGCACAGTTGAACAGCGTTGCGCCGCAGGGAGCCCGCTTCACCTGGAATAATCCTTCGGGCGGTGCGCTGGAATGGGCCTACAACACGAATGTCGGCATCGTCGATACGGCCGGCGAAGTTCGCTGGTGGCTCTTTGATACGCTCATTGGCGATCCGGAAAACCCGTGGTACTCGGGCTACTTTATGGGCTTCCAGCAGACCAAAGACGGTGCGCTCACCTGGGGCTTCGGTCAGCGGTATGTCAAATACGACCTCATGGGACGCGAGATCTTCAATCGCCGGCTCCCCTCGGGCTACAGCGACTTCAGCCATTCGTTTGACAACGCCCAGAACGGCAACAGTCTCCTTCGCGTCGCAGCGTTCGACTACCGCCGCGCCGACAATAAGCGCGTTCACACGGTGCGTGACGTGATCGTTGAAATTGACCCGAATGGCGGCGTAGTCGATGATTGGCGTCTGGCTGAAATTCTCGATCCGTATCGTTCCAACGTCATTAAGGCGCTCGATCAGGGTGCGGTATGTCTCAATATTGATGCTTCCAAGGCCGGTCAGACCCTTTCGGCCGAAGATCTTGCCAAACAGGAGCAGGAAGGCGTCTTCGGTGACGTCGCCGGCGTGGGACCGGGCCGCAACTGGGCGCATGTCAATTCAGTTGACTACGATCCGACTGACGATTCCATCATCATTTCGTCGCGTCACCAGTCTGCCGTTATCAAGATCGGCCGCGACAAGAAGGTTAAATGGATTCTTTCTTCTCCCGAAGGCTGGCGCAAAGGCTGGGCTGAAAAGGTCCTGACGCCGGTGGATAAGGACGGCAAGCCCATTAAGTGCGAAGGCAGCAAGTGCGAAGGCAGCTTCGACTGGAGCTGGACGCAGCATACGGCCTGGCGTATTGACGAAAAGTCCGACAAAGACACGGTCTACATCACGGTATTCGACAACGGTGATGCCCGCGGCATGGAGCAGCCCGCATTGGCCGAAGATAAATACACGCGCGGCGTGATCTATAAGATCGATCAGAAGAAGATGACGGTCGAACAGATCTGGGAAGTGGGCAAAGATCTCGGACACGAGTACTACAGTCCGGTGACGGGACTCTGCGGCTATGAGGCCGACAAGAATTCTGTGACGGTCTTCTATTCGACGGCTGGATTGAGCTTCCAGAAGAAGAAGGGAACGGCCGCAGCAGCCACCTCGCCGCATCCGTATCTCTATGAGTACCGTTGGGGTGAAACTCAGCCGGCAGTTGCGCTGAAGTTTACCGATGTCTTCGGTTATCAAGCCTTCCCGATCAGCGTGAAGAAGGCCTTCACGGACAACTAATCTGGGTTTGATCCGCTCTAGGCTATAAAGCGCTGAGAGCCGCAGTACGTCTGTGCTGCGGCTCTCATTATTTTCGCTAAGGGGTGTTTGCCGCGGCTGCCGCCGAACAGACAATGGAACGCACCCATTGATGAAGGGGACTCGCGTCCGTGCGTTCATGCCAAAGAATTTCCGGCGTCCAGAGAAATTGGCTGCCTTCATCAAAATGGAGCAGTTCTATGGGCAGCCAGGTTGAGAGTCTTTGCGCAACGGCAAGCGGAGCGGCCAAAAAACAGTCGTTTTGCAAAATGGTGAAGAATCCGGCAATAAAGTACGGAAGCCGGATGGCTTCAGCAGTTGCCAGATTCATAGAGAGCCGCATAGGACTTTCAAAACCCGATGGACGGTGAATAATGGGGAGCACTTGGCGGAAACCCCGCAGATCACCGGCGGTAATTCGGCCGTCCGGATGGGCGAGCGCCATCGGATGATCTCGGCGTACGACAACGCAGTGCGGACAGGTGAGCAGCCGCTGATGACGAAATCGGTCATTTTTGCGCGCTAAGAAATCTTGACCAAGAATGAAATCGATGTCGCCGGAAGAAAGTTTGCTTAGTGTCTGGTCGTCAAGTTCGGAAACAGAAATCTGCAGACGGGGCGCTTCTTCGGCCAGGCGCTTTAATGCCGGAGCGAGGAGCGCCAGATAAGCGTTGTCTGTGCAGGCGAAGACGAGCCGGCTTTCAATGTCCGCTGGATGAAAGGCGAGCGGATGCTCGAACAGTTTTCCAAGACTTTTGATTGAAGCTCTGATGTCCGGAAGCAGACGCTCAAGTTCGGGCGTTGCGATCATGCGCGGGCCGCATCGCTGGACGAGTTCATTATTGAAAAGTTTGCGAAGCGATGAAAGCATGCGCGAAGCTTTGGCCACGCTGATGCCTATGCGGGCACTCGTCTTCGTGAGAGATTCGGTTTCGGCAAGGGTTTTGAGGAGCAAAAGGTCTATGTATTTGAGCTCTGTCTCTTATACACATCTC
>OWIS01000124.1_pt1 | contig 35260 bp, 29 predicted proteins | sample 1732611 | NCBI WGS metagenome assembly OWIS01 (sample SAMN05065734, study PRJEB22554) | human gut metagenome | biome: ENVO:2100002; feature: ENVO:00000062; material: ENVO:00002003 | host: Homo sapiens | place: USA
GCCGAAGGTGTCCATATCCTCCCTCGTCAACAGCCTTAAGGGCGTGACGAGCCGGATATTAAGGAACAGGTTCCCCGAACTTGAAACTTCCTGCTGCAAGGGGAAGCTGTGGTCGCCGTCCTACTTCGCGGCGAGCTGCGGTGGAGCCCCGCTCGAAAAGCTCAAGGCCTATATCGAAAGCCAGAATCGGCCTGATTGAGTCCGTTTGCACTTGCGCGCGTCGCCTTATATCCCCGTCATGAATGATGGGGCTTTACGGCTCGTTTTGGTAAGCCTCTCTCCTTATTGCCGACGAGCGCAATCTCCCTAAAAACGAGTGGTTAGCGAACACTCGTCAGGGCGTTTCGCCGGCATAAGCACCTTGAGCAGCGTGACGCCGTCACGCTGCTTTTATATCTGCATTTGCCTTTGCGGCCGTGAGAGCGATCGGCAAAAGCGGTATCAGGCAGAAATCAGATGCAATTGCAAACTGTTCGAAAATGTCGTTTGCGCTACGCTTCATTTCACCATGAAGCATTCCCATATCTCACACTCCCAGCCCCAAGGCGGCCTCTCTCGCCGGCGGTTCCTCTATGCCGCGGCGGCGGGCAGCGCACTTCTGAGCGCCGGCGCGCTCACGGCATGCGCCTCTAAACCGAATGTGCCCGAGCCGCTCATACAGCCGCTCGGACAAACGACCTTTGCTGCCTATGCTGCCGACACGCGCGCCTGGATCGAATCGCGCCGACGCTGGGCCACGGACGATCATGCGCTTGAACTTGAAGCCAACTGCCCGGCGGAGACACGCCCGCCCGCGGGCACGCCGATTCTGGGCGGCATTCTCTGCATTCACGGGTTAGGCGATTCGCCGTGGTCCTTTGTCGACCAAGCGAAGAACCTTTCGGCTGCCGGATGGCTGGTGCGCACCGTGCTCCTTCCCGGCTGCGGAACCATGCCCGAAGATATGGCTGCTCCGACGGCTGACGACTGGCGGCGCGTAGTGAATGAACAGGCTGCCGTGCTGCGGCGGGATCTCAATCAGCTGGGACCGGGCACTGACGGGAAACCGCGGCCGATGTGGCTGGGGGGCTTTTCCACCGGATGCAATCTGGCGCTCGAGGCCGCGCTTACCGGCCAAGCGGATGCCGACGGGCTGCTCCTCTTTTCGCCCGCCTTTGTCGTGCGCACGCATCTCACCTTCCTCGCGCCGCTCTTAAAGCCCTTCATCACGTGGCTCAGGGAACCTCAGGAATCCCTGATGGGCGGTCAGACGGCCTTCCGCTACACGATGGTCCCGGTGCCGGGACTCGCGGCCTTCGTCGATACCATGCGCGGCGTTGATGATGCGCTCAAGGCGAAGCCCTTTGCCAAGCCTGCTGTGGTGATGCTCTCCGAGCACGACTCCATTCTCGACGCCCAATCGCTCATTGAATGGATTCCGCAGCGCTTTACCTCCGCGCAGTCCCGCTTCATCTGGTACGGCTCCCGCGAAAGTCTGGGCAAAGCCGCCAAAGATCCGCGGATTATTGTGCATCCCGATGAAATTCCGTCCGAGCGCATTTGGAGCTTCTCGCACATGGCGATGAGCTTCTCCCCCGACAATCCGGAATACGGCCGGCATGGCCGCTCGCATATCTGTACGCCCGAAGGCGAAAAGCCCTCCTACGCAGCCTGTCGCCGGGGCGAGGTCGACTATGGCGCCTGGGGCGACAAGCGCCGCGGCAAGATCCGTGCACGTCTCACCTTCAATCCGTATTTTGATGAACAGCAGCGCGTGATTCAGTCCGTCATGGAAAGATCCGCGTGAGCGCCTTCTTCAGGTGCGGATCTTCCAGCCCTTGACTAGGAGCACCACGGCCGCCGCCGTGACGGCCAAAGCCGTTGCGGCAACGATAAGGAGGCTCAGCGTCGTGTTGGTGTCGCCGCTCCCGAAAAATCCCTGCCGAAAGCCGTCAACCAAGTAGTAAAAGGGATTGAGGCGGCTCGCGGCCTGCCAGAAGGGCGGGAGCGAATCCACGGAATAAAAGACGCCCGAAAGGAAGGTGAGCGGCATGATGACGAAATTCATCACCGCTCCCATCTGATCGTATTTTTCGGCCCAGAGCGCCGTGATGAGACCCAAGGCCGCCATGATGGCCGCACCGAAGAAGCCGAAAGCGATGAGGAGCCACGGTTCCCGCACCGGGGGCGATGCCCACCAGGAGCAGAGCAGATAGAGCCCGGCGCCAGCGAGCGCTGAGCGCACGAAGCTCGCGCCGATATAAGCAGCGGCTACCTGCGGTCCCGGGATGGCCGGCAGAAGAATAAAGACGAGGTTTCCTGAAATCTTCGACTGAATGAGTGAGCTCGCCGTATTGGAAAACGCATTCTGCAGCACCGTCATCATGATGAGGCCCGGAATGATGAAGGCCGTATAGGAGACGCCCTCATAGACGGGCAGGTGCTTGGAGAGCGCTTCGCCGAAGACAAAGAGATAGAGCCCGCCCGTGAGGACAGGGGCCAGCACGGTGTGCATCCACACCTTGAGGAAGCGAAACACTTCCTTTTTAAAGAGCGTCCAGAAAGGAATCCACATCAGGCTTCACCTCCCGTAACAGCGAGGAAGACGTCCTCCAGATCAGGCTGTCCTACCGTCAGATTTTCAATCTCCGCACCGGCCGCCTTCAGGCTTTCGAGCTTAAGCAAAGCGTCGTCGGCGTCTTTAATGCGCAGCGTCACATCATTGCCGTGACGGCGCATGAGGTCGCGCGCCGCTTCGGGCGGCAGGTCCCCCTTTACCAGCCGGCAGCGAAGCACTCGGCCTTCAAAGCGCGACAAAAGCGCTTCCGTGCGGTCAAGCGCCGCAACCTCGCCCTTCTTCATGATGGCGATGCGGCTGCAAAGCGCCTGCGCCTCTTCAAGGTAGTGCGTTGTGAGAATCACCGTCCGCCCCTCGCGATGCAGCCGTCCGATGAAGTCCCAGAGGTGCTCGCGAAGCTCAACGTCTACGCCTGCCGTCGGCTCATCGAGCACGATCACCGGCGGCTTATGAACGAGCGCCTGAGCAACGAGCACCCGGCGCTTCATGCCGCCCGAGAGCGCGCGCATGGAAGCGTCCGCTTTGTCGGTCAGGCCCAGATTGGCGAGAATTTCATCAATCCAGTCGTCATTTCGGAGAATGCCCCAGTAGCCCGACTGAAAGCGCAGCGTTTCACGCACCGTCAGAAACGGGTCGAAAGTGATTTCCTGCGGCACGATGCCGAGAAAGAGCGATGCGGCACGTCGATCTGTACGGGTATCCATGCCGCGAACGAGAATGCGCCCGCCCGTCGGCGCGGTCAGTCCGCCGAGGCAGGAAATCAGCGTTGTTTTGCCGGCGCCGTTGGGGCCGAGCAGACCGAAGAATTCGCCTTCTTCAACGTCAAAACTCACGCCCTTCAAGGCAAGCGTGCCCGAGGCGTAGCGTTTTTCGAGGGAGTCGATGCGAACGGCAGGCTGTGCCGAGGCCATTACCAATTCACTCCGAAGATGGTGCGGAAACGCTCGACGCCGCGCTCGAGATCCATGCGGTCGGGGTGCGTTTCGCTCGCCAGACGGCGCGCTTCGCGCTCAGGCGTCACCTTGCCGCCCATCATCGCGGTCATCCGTTCGAAGAGCGCCGGGTCAATGCGGCCGCGGCAGAGATAAGTGCCTGCGAGGGTATTGTTTTTGCCCGCTGCTGCCAAACTCTCCGACGTACGCTTCATCCAGTCGAGCGCTTCGGGCGTTTCAGCATTGCCGCCCATGGTGGCGAAGCAACCGATCGTCTTGCCTTCGAGCTTTTTCGCTGCCGCCTGAATGTCTTCAGGCGCCATGCCGCGGTCGCACCAGAAACCGAGCAGAATCGGATTAAAGCCCGACAGGTCTTCGGGCAGCGCTTCAGGCTTGACCAGCACGGCCCCAGGCATCGCGTCGCAGATGGCGTGACCGAGAATCATGGTGTTGCCCGTACGGGAGCTGATGACGACAAGAGGCTTGGCGGCGGCAGCAGTCATGGGGAATCTCCTCGAAAATGGTAGTGAACGCAGGACCGTTGAAATGCAGTCCGTCTGCGCAGTCAGAATAAAGCGATTCGCCGCAGCGTGTTCGCAGCACGCTTGCGGCGTGAATATGGCTCCCGTCCCCAGCACATTTGAGCCAGAATGACGGCGAGCCGTTTGCTCACGATCTCAGCGAGCCGCCTTTCTAACGCATCTCCCTTCGTACGGGCTTAATGCGCAGCCTCCGAGATCGTTGGGGGATGCAATCTTCGGAGGCAAAAGCGGTTCGAGAGACTAAAGCGGATGAATCAGGCCGAGAACTTGGCTCGGGAGGCAATGAACTTTTCCTTCACGGATTCGACGAGCTGATGATTTTCTCGGCCGACGAAAACCGAGAAGGCCGTTTTGCCTTCCTTGGTAAAGAACTGCACGGCGAGAGACTCGCGTCCCATGAAGGGGAAGGTCGTGAAAGCCACGGCCGAGAAAGCGTCATACTTCATGTGGCCGCCGATCGTCGCCGACTTGGCGAGGATGTTGTAGTAGCCCTGAGCAATCTTTCCCTCATGGAGCTGCCCCTGAATTTCAAAGATGCTGCCTTCATGCTCAATGAAAAGCGTGATCTTTTCCCAGGAAGCGAGTTCCGCCCAAATTTCGGTGAAGCGCTCTGTGATGTCGCCCTTGACGAAGGTGCAGTTGGCTTCCGGCAGCAGTTCGGCGGCCTCAAGATCCGTTACGCCGAGTCGGCCGGCGATGGAGCTCACCGTCACCGGATAGGGCGCGGCCAGCATTTCCTCGATGATCTTGGCTTGTTCGGCCGTCGGCTTCTTGCAGCAGCAGCAGTTGGTCATGGCGTTGTTTCCTTTGTGAAGTGAAAAAAAGGTTGTGCAAAGTCTGAAAAAAACATTAGGCAGCTTCAGCCGGCTGCAGATCCTTCATGTCGAGCGCAGTTCCGCAGGCCTGCAGAAGCTCCAGATCGTGGGTGATCAGGAAAACCGCCCGGCCTCGGGCAGCCTCGGCCTTAAGGAGCTTGGAAATGGAAGCCATATTGGCGCCGTCAAGCCCTGACGTCGGTTCGTCCAGAATCAGAATTTGCGGATTTTTGGCAAGCGCACAAGCAATGACTACGCGCTGCTTCTCGCCGCCCGACAAACTCTGCGGGTGGCGCTCGGCGAGCGGAGCCAGACGCAGGGTCGTGAGGAGCTCCGTGACCCACGCTTCTTCTTCGGCGGTGAGTTTCGGCGTCTTCAGACGCTTCCAGAAAGCCGCGTGCTTTTTCGCGGCGGACTTGGCTGCAATCATTGAAGCCTCAACCTCTTCGCGCACGGTGCGCATCTGAAGCTGATGGTCGGCATTTTGGAGCACCAGCCCCGAATGCGGCATGAGGCCGTCCCGGTCGACGGGCCGGCCCTCAATCGAGAAGATGCCTTGGGCTTCATTAAGTCCGGTCAAGATGCGCGCGAGCGTCGTTTTGCCCGTTCCGTTTGAACCAATCAGCGCCGTAATCCCTGCAGGAACCGAAAAACTCACGTTATTAAAGATGGGTTTTTGAGCGCCTTTATACGTAAAGGAGACGTGTTCGGCCGCAAAAAAGCCCGCCGGCACGGTCCCGTCCCCTAGTGCCGTCGGAATGCGCGGCAGGGTCGGGCGGAGATCCTCCACCTCGGCTTGGCGAAGCCCGTAAAGACGGCGCACATTCGCGTCGTCAAGGATAGAGAACGGCCCCCGAACCGCCACCGCTCCGGCCTGCATGACGAGGACCTCATCAACCAAGCCTTTCAGCCAGTAAAGACGATGGTCTACCACGAGAATGGCAGCGCCCTCGGCTTTGAGTTCTCCGAGGATGCCCGCAAGCGACACTGTGGCTTCCGGATCCAGATTGGCGCTCGGCTCGTCGAGAATGAGCGCTTTGGGGCCGAGGGCGAGAATCGAGGCGAGTCCGACCTTCTGCTTTTGTCCTTCGGAGAGCTCGTGAATGTCCTGCGCGAGAAGATGTTCAATCCCCATGCGCTTGGCAGCACGGTCTACGCGGGGACCGATTTCCTCAAACGGCACACCGCGGCTTTTGAGCGCGAAGGAGATCTCATCGCCCACATTGAGCGCGAAGAACTGCTCTTCGGGATCTTGGAAAAGCGTGCCGATATGTTCTGAAAGCACCGCCACGGGCGTATCCTGCGTGGGATTGCCGTCGACCAATACTTCGCCCGACAGGGTGCCGCCATAGATCTGCGGGCACAGGCCGTTCACCAGCCGCATGACCGTCGTCTTGCCGCAGCCCGAAGCGCCGGTAACGAGCTTAAGCTCACCCGCATCAACCGTGAGATCAAGACATCGAACCGCATCCGGCGAGTCTGGTTCGGCACCGCTGTAGCGGTAGGAAACTTTCTTCAGTTCAATCGCGTGCATGGGCTTAATCAAGGCATGACTGCGCCGGGCGTCATAAAGAGCTCGCGCAGGAAAATTTCAGCGAGAAGCGCCAGAACGACGCAGACACCCATCGCTATAAAGATGTTTCGATCGAGTCGGGAGAGCGGCGGCGCCTTTGGGAGCACCGTGCGGTGCGCCGTGCCGATGCCCTTCAATTCCGCTGCAATACCCAGCGTTTCGGAGGATTTGAGTGCGCGAAAGAGGATCGGCGCAAACATCAGTCGAGCCGAGAGGATCGGGTGCGTCGTGATCATCACCGGCCCCATCGGCCAGCCGCGGATACGGAGCGTCTCCCAGACCTGACGAATGTCGTTTGTGAAGGTCGGGATGAAGCGAAGCATGACTACTGCCGGCAAAAAGACAACAAAGGGCAGATGCATGCGCTCCAGCGTTGCCAGCAAGTCCTCAACGCGCGTCGTTAGTGCGAGCACCATCACCACATTCATCATGGAGACGCCTCGCAGGAACGGAATAAAGAGCGCTTGAACGGATAGCCCGCTCAGCTTCGGCGCCCAAAGCGAAATGAGCCATCCGAACCCGGCCGCCACCGCCATCATCACGACCATGAGCATGTAGAGCAGCGCCACGAGCTTCGGGCGCTTGAGCATCAGCACATAGACAAGCGTGAAAAGAAAGAGCACCGTCTGGCTCACGACGCCCGAACAGGCGACAGCGAGCGCGGCGGTGACCAGCATGACGGAGAGCTTAGTTTTGGCGTCAAGCCCCCGCAGCATTGAGCTCTCGTCTTTAACGAACAAAACCCGCATGGCGGAGCTCCCCTACAGTTTTCCATCCGAACCAGAGACCAATCACTGAGCCCGCATAACCGAGCAGCACGATCGGGATGATGATTGTCATCAGTGCCGGGGTCTCTCGCAGGAAGAGATAGGACACCCCGAGCGAAAGCATTTTGCTCACGAAGTCGTAGACGCCGACCGCCACCCAAGGCGCCCAAGGCTTATGCACGCCGCCCGAGAGCACGACGAAAAGTTCACCCAGAAGGGCGCCCGCCAAGGCCGCCGGGAGAAGCGTCAGACTTCCGCCCAAAAGCAGGACGCTTACGAGCATGCTCACCACAGTAAAGAGCGTGAGCGTCCAAAGCTTCGGCACCTTGGTGAGCAGCACGATCATGAGGGTCGTATAGACCAAATTCTTACCCAGGAGCGAAATGGGATTCATCCCGCCGCCCGCGAGTGCAATCAAGAGACTCGAAAGTTTGGCGGCAGCGGCAAAGACACCGATGAGCACGAGCTCTCTCGGTTCCCAACGCCTTTTAATCCATTGAGGCTTGGTCGTTGTCATCGCAGTGACGGCTCCTGGAATAAAAAATGACTTGCTGAAGTCGACCGGCGCCCTGCACCTCTGAGGACGAGATACAGGGCGCTGCGACTTGCTTCTTTCAGCTCAAAAGAATGAAGTTAGAACTTCGCATTGAGCTTAACGGCGAGATAACGGCCCGGTTCGTAGATCGCGGTCTGTTCGCGATAGGCCTTGTCAAAGATGTTGTAGAAGCCCGCATCGAGGCCATACTGCTTCTGGTCGCCAAACGTCACGCCGCCCGTCAGGTTGAAAGTCGTGGCGCCGCCGAGGCGATAGCTCGAATCAGATCGAGCAGTAGCAGAAGGATCCTGATACTCCGTTTTTGAAATGGTTCGAGCATATGCGTCAGCATGCAGACCCAAGCCATTTGCTTCGCCGTTCCAACGGAAACCGTAGCGGGCGATAACAGCAGGAGTGGCAGTCTTATAGGTTTCCACGTCACCGTAATCAAACTGACGACGGGTGAAAGTTAAATTGACATAAGGTTCAAGTCCAATGGATTTAATTTCATATGAACCAGTCAATTCAAGACCGTAAGTTGTGGCTTCGCCAATATTTTCGTAACGATATAGGTTAGCGCCATAGGGTGTTGACTGGATATAGTCCTTAGCCTTCGAATAAAACACCGCTGCATCCAGCAGGATGCTGTTTGACATCCAACGTGCACCGACTTCAAAGTTATTGGACGTCTCAGGCTTCAAATCAGGATTACCTAATGTTGTGCTGGTGCTGCCCATACTGGTTGCAATGTAACGTTCCTGCAAAAGCGGAGCACGGAATCCCTGAGCCCACTGAGCACGCAAAGCCAGCTCCTCCAATGGTCTCCACACAATCCCCGCATTAAACACGACTTTATCATCGTGCTTTTTGCCTTCCGCTCCAAGCTCCTTGGCCGGATTAAAAGCGCCAGAGGTTCCTCCAAAAATGCCGTCCAAATAGTACTTAGATCCATGCACATCTTTCATATCGGTTTTAACGTATGTATACCGAGCACCGTATGACAGCAAAACATTATCAAGAATACTGGTTTCGGCTGATGCAAACAAAGCATGCGTAGTCATGCTTCCTTTGTAAAAACCAAATTTATCGTAGTTGCCCAGTTTATCTTTCATAGCGGGATCCATTGCCCCGCTGTTCATCATGTTTCCCAAGGCATTACGTCTTGCTTCTAGGCTACTCGAAGCATCGAGGTCATCATAATTAAATTCATAACCCGCAATAACCATTGTTGAGTCCGAAACGGCCCAATCCGTTTGAAGTGAAATGCCATACTGATCTAATGAATTGTCAGCCAAATTCATTATGTTGTAGGGCATCGAAGTAATGAACGGATTGGTTTCCACATTATTGGTCATGGACTTATCGTTCTTCTGATAGAACGCATCAACACGCACTTTCCTAAGGACCTTGGAAAGATCTCGGAATTCACCAAATACCCCCAACTTTGTGCGCTTCCATTCCGGCACATCCACATAGAAAGGCTCATATCCCGGCTCTGCACTGCCTGACATGAAATCCAGGTCAAAGTGATCCAGCGTAGCGCCAACTGTCGCCTTTTCATTGATGTCGTACGACACAAAAAGATTTGCTCCTGTCGAATTGAACTTCGTGAAGTTCATATCACCGACAGGCGTTTTCAGATTGTCGCCGTCTTCGTGGGCAACGCCGATGCGATACTTCCAGCCATCAACGCCGCCGTACACCGACGCGTTAACGGACTTGCCGGAATTGGAAGTGTTCATGCCGGCGCCGACCTCGCCCTGCACCGGTTTCGTGCCGCCTTTCTTCGTGATGATGTTGATCGCACCGCCAATGGCGTCGGAACCGTAAAGCACAGACGCCGGTCCTTTGATGACTTCAATGCGTTCAACCATGGCCGGATCGATCAGAATGGGTGATCCGGACATGGACTTCTGCTCGGAAATCTTCTGACCGTCAATCATGACGAGCGAACGAAAAGCGTCTTCACCGCGGATCTTCGCGCGCTTAATACCCTGACCGCCGTCGTTATTGATGCGAACACCGGTCATGGACTCGATCAGCGCACCAATCGACTGAGCGCCGCTCTTAGCAATATCGTCTGCTGTGATCACGGAAACGCTCATCGGCGTTTCCATCAAGTCCTGCTCAAAACGGCCAGCGGTAACCGTTGTGGTTTCGAGCGTCTGATATCCGTCTGCAATCGCCGCACCGGAAAAAGTAATTGCAGCAACAACAGCGGCAGAAAGAAGGCTGTGGGTATAAGTTTTCATGGATAAGTCCACTAAGTTCTTCTTGGTCCTAGAAAGAAACTGAAGGATTTCGCCGTGGGAAATAGCGTTTTTTTATTGTTTTGAATAAAACTTCAGCGAACGCCAAGCTCGCGAAGTCCGTCCTCGCCGAGGACTCGTTCGATCACATCTTTGGGCGCCTGAGCGGCCATCTGAGAAATCATTTCTTTGGGCATTTTTTTGGCCATTTCAATGATCATGTCGCGAGGCATGCCTTCGAGCATCTTTAAGATGCCCGGCGGCATCTGCCCATGCGCGTGGTGGCCCGCATTCGCCATCTTCATCATCGAATCTGGAGCACCCATGTCCATCTTTTGCTCACTCTCGGGTTCGGGCAGCTGGTGCGACAAAAAGTCCATCAGGAGCTGAGCGAGCGTGACGTGCCAGTACTGACCGGCAACCGTCTGGTAATACCAATCGCCGCGTTTGACGAGAAGGCCGGCCTCACACCACTGCGTGAGCACAACCTTGGCAAGGTCTTCAAGCGGAAGTCCGCCGAACTGTCGGCCGATGGCCTTGAGATTGATGGCGCCCGACTCCATTTCGGAGGAAATCGTGCGCAGCAGGTGCCAGTTGTGTGTCGGCGCCATCGCAAAGGCGACGGGCTTTCTGCCTTCGCCGAGCAGCCGGTAGTAGTCAGCGAGCTTACGCTCCATCATGTAGGAATAGCCCGCCAGACGTCCGCCCGCTCCGCAGCCAAAGGCCAGGCAGTCGCAGGCGCTCTTGCCCCAGGCGTTGTAGATATTGCGTTCGCGAATCGTTCGGCCCCAATGGTTGTTGGAGAGCCGGCGCCAGTTCTGGCTTGTGAAATATTCAACGCTCTTAGCGAAGAAATCCGCCTTTTCGTCAGAGGTCGCCGCACGCGGAAGCTTCCCGTTGGCGATATAGCGGGCGAGCGGGGACTTCTCAAAAACGTTGAGCTGATAGCAGTCCACCCCGTCGAGCTGCAGCGAAGCGGCGGTCTTCAGGTCGTCTTCCCAGACCTCCATCGTCTGCCCCGGGAAACCGTAGATCATGTCGCAGACCACGGACGCATTGTTGTAGGAGCAGAGCTTGTCGAGACGGCGGATGATCGTGTCGCGATCATCAACGCGCATCACCGACTGCCGAACTTGCGTGTTGAAAGTCTGCACGCCCAGTGAAAAACGGTTGACGCCGGACTCGATAGCCGCATCCATCTTGGCGTCACTGAAATTGTGAATTCGCCCTTCGAGCGTAATTTCGCAGTCGTTTGCGAGCGGCAGATATTTCTTCACCGCTCCCATCACCAGACGGATATCGTCGGGTGAGAAAGCCGTCGGCGTGCCGCCGCCGAAATAAAGCGCATTAATGGGCGCAGCATTCTGTGCCGCACGATCGCTCCAAAGCTCAAGTTCCTTCACGAGCTGCTTGGCATATTCCGTCGTTGCCTCTTCCTTCCAAGGGTTCTGATAGAACATGCAGTAAAGGCATCGCGTCTCGCAAAACGGCACATGAATATAGGCGAGGGACCGCCCCGAGCGAGGCGTGTCGTAGTGGCTGTCAATGGCTTTTTCAGCCTCTTCTCCGATCAGCGGCCGGCCGCCGGGCCCCGAATGCACCGCCGCTTTGGCAATAAAGGCCTTGTGCAGCGGATCAGACGCATCAGCGAAATAGGCTTCAACGCCTTTAGTTTGGAGCGCTTCATTCATCGCGCGAGCACCCGACTCAAAGGTTGGGGCGGCGGGCTTAGATGCGGGGCTTTCAGACAAAATGCGGCCTCTTATGGAGAACTGTCCGCGCGTCTAACACGAACAATAATGAGAAGGATTCGCATTATATAGGAATAATCCTTAAATACTATCCTTTAGCAAGTTTTCATTGTCATACGTCCTGATGATCATTTTATATTGATATTCCTCGTTTTTTATGAAAAGGAATATCTCTTTATAGGTAACAGAGCCTCCCATCCTGAAAACCCTAAGATGGAGCTTGTCATGACGACTCTTCAGCCGAAAGACTTCCCTGAGAGTTGCGAAGCGCACCTACGCCAGCTAAAAAAAGACCCAGACCGTTCAAGCGAAAGCAAACGATCCGGGTCCAGCTCTGAAGGAATAGTGAATCAAGAGAGCGCTGCAGCCCGTTCTGCACTCTCCCACACATCGGCAGGAATAATTTGAGCAGCGGCTTCGAATCGGCGGCCGCCCAGCAGGCGGTGCGGCAGCTCGAGCAGTTCTGCGGCATCGATTCTGAGCGCCATGCGAGCCGCAAGCGCCTGATGCCAGTAAAGGCCTGCATCGGTAAGACGAATCCAAGTACCAAGCGCACCCGTACGGCGAAGGAGCCCGGCAGCCACCCAGTCATCAAAGAGCGGCTCGAGCGACTCTGTGATGCGCAGGCCGCTCGCATGTTCAATGCGTTCGAGCGAAAAACGCCCGAGGAGCGCCCCTTGAGCCAAGAGCGCCGCTGCGCGCCAGCCTGATTTAGGCTCCGCGACGGACGATACGGGGCGCCGCCCCATCCAAACTGCCGAGAGCCATTCACCCAGCTCGGGCTCAATCAAAAGCTCACGGCCAAAGAGTCTTCCGTGTGCGCCGCATCCGAAGGCAAATTTGTCTGCATCGCCGGCAGCGAGCACATCAAAGGTTGTGCGATCGCGCTCTGAGCGGCTCCAAGCCAGCGCTGTCCGCCGCTCCCAGCCGTTGTCGGAGAGCACCTCGAAAGCACGTTCATGCATTCGAGCCATTAGGGCAGGATCCGCCGCCCGGAATGTTTTGGCCGCTTGCCCCAACTCGTCTGGCTCTCCGGCAGCGCGAATCACGAGGCCGTCAAGCGGCAGCTGGCATGCCCGCTCAAGATCTGCGGTCCATACTTCAAGCGACTGCCCCGGCAGACCGAAATTCAGTTCGACGGCAACCGCACTTTCGTTATATTCAGTGAGACGCTTGAGGAGCTTTTCGGCAGCCTCGCCGGCATCAAGCCGGCCAGCGGCCTGACGCACTTCCGTCGAAAAACTTCTTACTGGAAGGACAAACCGCGTGACGCCGCCCGCAAGCGCAGCCTCAATTTTCTCTTCAGAGAATCCGTGCACACGTGCCTGAAGTTCGATGCTGCAGTCGTTCGAGAGCGGCAGATATTGACGGGCTTTGGCCAGCACATGGAGGATGTCGACAGGTTCCAAAGCGCTCGGCGTTCCGCCGCCAAAGCGCAGCGCCTGAATCGGCGCTCCCGCCTGGGCATGCGTATCCGCCCACGCCGCCATTTCACGAACCAGAGCGTCAGCCCAGCGACGGCTTTCGAGCTCCTTATAAGCATGCTGCCAGCAGCCGCAGCCGTCGCATTTGGACTCGCAAAACGGCGCATGAACTTCTGCGACGGCCGCCCCCGTGCGCGTGCGGTCTAAAAGATCTTCGACGATTTCACGACAGGCTTCGCCGGAAAATTCTTCAGCCGCCGTTGGGAGCGCAGGCGCAGTGTCAAGCGCGAATGCAGACGCTCTCGGATCCGCCGACGGCACTGCATGCCAATCGAAGACGCCCGAAGCATGCGTACGGCCAACCGGCTGCGCCAACGGATGCACTGTGCCTTCGCTCATGACGGTCTCCTCAAAACATTTAAATGTTAATGAGAATTATTCTCTATTCGCCGTCAATGCGCAAACAATTCTGTTCGCTCCGAAGAAAACGCCCTCAAAATACCTGTCATTCCGCAATGCGTCTGCGGGAATCTCCCAAGCGCGAGAAACACAAAGCCGGCCCATTCGTGAGAACGGCCGGCCTTGCTCTGCCTTGATGTCGTCAGCCCTGCTTAGACCTTATCCGACGGTGCCTTGGGCTGCTCTTTCGTTGGTTCCTTGGCGGCGTCCGGCGTTTCGGGTGAGGCCTCGTTTTTACTCTGCTGCGGGGCACGGTCGCTCGGCCAAAGCTTTGTGGTATCGAAGTGAGCGTCGGGCGAGGGCTCAACCTTCTTTCCCGTTGCCGAAGCGAGCGCCTCGCTCAAACGGGCAATTTCACACTGCTGGGCTTCAACCACACGCACAAGCTCAAGAATAGAAGTGGCATACGGGTCGCGCATGCCGGGTTCGAGACCGTAGGCGTGGAAAGCGGCCGCTGCCGCATGAACACCGTGCTCGCGCTCCGGCTGGGTGCAAGGCTCCGGGGCTTTCGCCGGCGTCTTTTTAGAAACCGCGATGCGTCCCGGGACACCTACCACCGTTGCGCCGGCCGGAACCGGCTTCACAACGACCGCATTAGAACCGATCTGGGCGCCGGCCCCCACCGTGAACGAGCCGAGCACCTTGGCGCCGGCACCGACCACTACGCCGTTTTCCAGCGTCGGATGACGCTTGGCGCCGGCCGTCAGGTTCGTTCCGCCCAGTGTCACGCCCTGATAAATCGTGCAGTCGTCGCCCACTTCCGCGGTTTCCCCGATCACGACGCCCATCGCATGGTCAAAGAAAACCCGACGGCCAATCTTGGCTTTGGGATGGATTTCAATCCCGGTGAGAAAGCGGCCCACCTGAGAGACCCAACGAGCAAATGCCGTCCAGCCCTGAATCGCGCACCAATGTGCAAAACGATGAATCATCACCGCATGAAATCCCGGATAAGCAAAGATGATTTCCGCTGCGCCGTGAGCGGCCGGATCCTTATCTCGAATGGTGGCGATGAGTTCGCGAGCTTCTTTAAACATGGGGATTTGAAACCAAGTGAATAGCTAAAGAGTCCTGATGGGACAGCGGATATCGAAGACTTACCGTTCTTCGGGCGGCATCGGCGAATTTTTGGGGGCGTTCTGCGTCTGCTCGCGCATCGCCGCCTTGCCTCGCGTCTTGGTGCCGATGCGGTCCCGCTTCGGACAAATCACCGCTGCGCAGACGCCGCGCAGCAGATCGAGTTCGTTTTTAGTGAGCCCGGCGCGGCCAAACAGCCGGCGAGAGACTTCCATAAAGTGACGCGGTTTCTTGGGATCATGCGCTCCGCAGGCAGCCATCGCCCGCTCCCAATGCTCAAAGAAGCCCTCTACCGCCTCGAGCGGCGCAGGTTCTTCATGCGCAAAGCGTCCCTGCCAATCGTAAAGCGCACCAGCATCTCCGCGGGCTTCGAGGAGCGCGAGCTGCATCTCATAAGCAGCAATCTGCACGGCTTGAGAAAGGTTGAGGCTTGGACTGGCCGGATCAGCCGGAATCGCTGCGCACCCCTGACAAAGGCAGACTTCCTCGTTGGTGAGACCGCTTCTTTCCGTGCCGAAAACGAAAGCAATGCTGCCTTCGAGCGCCGAGAGACGAGAAGCCGTTTCGGACGCCGCCTGACGCATCGGCGTGAGCGGCGCGCCGAATTCACGGTCGTAGCCCGTCATCGCCCAAGCGTACGTAACGCCTTCAAGGGCTTGAGCTAAAGTCGCATAGGACTTTGAAGCTTCGAGCACATCCGCCGAACTCGTTGCATACGCTACCGCTTCTTCATGCGTCCGATAGTCAGCCTCACGAGGCGCTACAACGCGCAGATCGCGAAATCCCATCGTCTTGATGGCTCGCGCAGCAGAGCCGATATTGCCCGGATGAGCAGGTTCGCAGAGGATGAAACACACGCGGCGGGCGAGTTCGGGAACGGACTGCATTGAATGACGAAAAAGCGAATGAGTAGAAACACTAAAGACTGCCATTCTACTCGGCGCATCGCCCTCAGCGTCAGCCGCACATCAAGAAGATTGCCGACTGCCTATCAGGCCTTGGCCAGAAGTACCGTTGCGAGCGCCATCATGCCTTCTTCTCGGCCGACCGCATCCATCTTTTCGTTTGTCTTCGCTTTAATGCTGACTTGAGCTGGTGCAACGCCAAGAAGCTTGGCCACATTGGCACGAATCTGCTCCTTCAGGGCGCCGAGCTTAGGCCGCTCGCAGATTACCGTCGCGTCGAGATTCACCACCTGCCATCCGGCAGTCTGAGCGAGGTCCATGACGGCCGCGAGCAGTTTCCCGCTGTCCGCACCTTTCCATTTCGGATCTGAAGGCGGGAAGTGCGTGCCGATGTCGCCCAGCGAAGCAGCCCCGAGCACTGCGTCGGTCACGGCATGGAGGAGCACATCGGCGTCAGAATGACCGTCAAGGCCCTTTTCAAACGGAATAGTGACGCCGCCCAAAATGAGCGGGCGGCCATCAACGAGACGGTGAGAGTCGTAGCCCTGACCCACACGAATTTGAGGAATCGGCATAGGGCCTCCTTGCCCTTCAAGCAAACATTCTGCGAGCCGTTCGTCCCCCGGCTCCGTTACTTTGATGTTCGTCGCGCGGCAGGAAACTACTTTAACCGTCTTCCCAGCGCGTTCCATTGCACTCGCTTCGTCCGTGATGCCGTCGAGTCCGGCATTGAGCGCCCCGATAAGCTCTCCCGCTCTGAAGAGCTGCGGCGTGGCGGCTCGCCAGAGACCGGAGCGCGGCACCGTTTCGATGATGCGCCGACGGGCGTCGGCACGCTTTACCGTATCGGCCATCGGCACGGCAAGAATGCCGCCCGCCGCAGAACTGTCGGCCGTCACCTCATCAATCAAATGACTCACTTCACTCGGTCGAACACAGGGACGCGCCGCATCATGAACCAGCACCCAGCTTTCGGGCGGCAGACAGGCTGCGCGCAGTCCACCCAAAACGGAATCGGCGCGCTCTGCGCCGCCCGCACGAAGAATCTTCACGCGGTCACCCCATTTTGCGAATGATTCGGCAGCGTGGTCGATGTAGGCATCCTCAGGACTCACCACCACAAAAACGCGTTCAACCCGAGACGCTGCCAGAAGCGCTTCCACGGTTCGCACCAGCATGGGAACGCCTGCTATCGGCATGTACTGCTTGGGGCAGCCCGCCCCCATGCGGCGCCCGACCCCCGCAGCAGGAATAAGCGCAAAGATTCGAGCGGAATCGACTAATGGTGCATCGGTCATGGAAGCATTCTCGCAGTCAATGAGATGCTTCGAATTCTACCGAGCAGAATCTCTAATCCAAACCTCGTGCTGTAATGACGGGTTTACTCGAAGTTTCCCGGCCAAAAGCGTTTTAACCGCAACAGGCTTTTTTGGATTACCCCCTTTAGGGCATACCTTCCCAAATGCCTCTGTTTTGAATACCTAAAAGCAAAATATTTATTTGAATATCAAAGCAATAAAGGCTTACTTCACACTACCGGACCCCATCATCCGTCTGCATGAAGTTTGCATCAACCAAGGGTTAACACCTAATTTTCGTGTTATTTCTCTGCTTTTTCTTCGCGCAGAATGCGGTTCCACATGTTGCGGAATATTGCATTCCGATTGATTTTCTTCATTTAATAAAGTTCTTCAGGAGACGTTCGTGAATCACACGTCCTTCAAGATCGCTGCGGCGGCCCTTGCCGTAGCTTCTGCCCTCAGCTCGACGGCCTATGCCGGCGGTTTTCAGCTCACCGAACAGTCTGCGCTCGGCCTCGGCCGCGCATATGCCGGCGTCGGCGTTGATGGTACGGACGTTTCCGGCATGTACTACAACGCAGCAACGATGACGCTGCATCCGGGCACGCAGGTTCAGTTCGGCGGCGTTGGCGTCGGCATGAATCTCGAGTATGTCGATCATCAGAATTCCGGTGAAAAAAATAACGGCCGCGATAAGGAAGAGTTTGTTCCGCACGGCTTTATTTCACACCAGATCAATGATTCAACCTGGGTTGGTCTTGCCATCACCGTGCCTTACGGTCTTGCAACGGATTACGGCGAAGACTGGAACCGCAAGGATCACGGCTACAAAGCTGAAATGACTGTGATCAACTTCAATCCGAACGTTGCTTGGAAGGCCACGGATACGCTCAGTATCGGTGCGGGCCTTGCGCTGCAGTACGTTGATGCGAAGTTTGGCGTGGGCTATCAAAATATGACCAGTACTTATGAGGCCACTGACTTTACGTGGGGCTTCAATGTCGGTTTGATGTGGCAGCCGGTGGACAGCCTTCGTTTGGGTCTCTCTTATCGTTCTGAAACCAAACATTCCACCAATGGTGATGTCACTATTAACGGTGCTGGGCAATTCGACGGCACTTATGATGCCTCGGTTACCGTGTCTGGTCCGGCTTGGGCTATGGCCACGGCTGCGTGGGACGTCAATGATTATTTGAGCCTTTATGCGACTTTCCGCTGGGCTGACTGGTCGAGCTTTGATAGTTTGAAAACGCAAATTCCCGCACTGCAAGGCCAGAATTTAGGTCAGATGGCTCCTATTTTCAATAAAATGACTAACATCGAGAATGGTTGGAAAGATACCTATCTCATGTCCGTCGGCTATGACCTCCGCGTGAACAGCTTCTGGACGCTGCGCGGCGGTATCGCTTATGAAACATCTCCGATCGACGACAAGACCAAACGTACGGCCATCATTCCTGACGCGGATCGCTGGTGGTTTGCCATTGGCTCGTCCTTCCATTGGACCAAGGACTTCCAGACCGATATCGGCTTCGCTCATCTGCATGGTGTTCACGAACGCTCACTCTACGACAGCCGAACCAAAGAAGAAATTGGCCGCTATCGCCACCTCGACGCCTACCTCCTTGGCGTTCAGATGCAGTACCGCTTCTAATCAGCTCAAGCTGATTTGAGGTCAAGCCCGCCCTGGTGAATTGCCGGGACGGGCTTTTTGCTGTTCGCTTTATGCCGCCGGCATTCCATCATCGTCCTACACTCAACTCCAGATTCGGACGATCGTCAGAAAGTGACGACTGTCTGCCCTAAGCACCCTGCTTGGAGACAACGATGGCCAGTTATGACGTCTTTGAGCCGCTCTTCACCAACCAATTCATTGGCGGCGAGTGGACGGCTTCCTCCTCTCCCAACCGAATTGCGGTTGAGAATCCCGCGACTCTAGAAAAATTCGCTGAAATTCCTGACGGCACGGTCGACGACATTGATCGTGCGGTCGATGCCGCTTACGAATCACTGCCCGCCTGGCGGGCAACACCGCTCGAAAAGCGCCGGGCACTGATGAAGCAATTTCTCGAACACTTCCAAGTCATGCGTCAGGCAATTATTGATCTGGAAGCTGCCGAACTGGGCGCTCCAATTGCGTTTGGCGCCAATGCGCATTGTGACTATCAGTTCGTCCGCATTCAGTCCTACATTGACGAAGTCGAAAAAGTCGTCTTTGAGGAGCCCTTTGAGCATTCAACCGTCATTCGCGAGCCCGTCGGCGTGGTCGGCTGCATCACACCTTGGAACTATCCGATTGGGCAGATCGTCCAGAAAGTCATCCCGGCGCTCCTCACCGGCAATACTGTCGTGCTGAAGCCCAGCCAGTCGACGCCGCTGACGGCCTGCCTCATGATGGAGGCCTTCCGCCTCGCCGACTTTCCGAAGGGTGTTGTGAATCTCGTATCGGGACGAGGCAGCCGCGCGGGTGCTGAGCTTGCCCTCAACCCCAAAGTAGCGATGATTTCCTTCACGGGGTCAACCGCAGTCGGCGTATCTCTTTCGCAGCAGGCTCTGAAAACCGTCAAGCGCATCAGTCTTGAGCTGGGCGGCAAATCGCCTTGTGTGTGGCTGCCTGACCTGTCCGACTACCGTCCCGCTGTCAAGCCGCTCTTTAATTCAATCTTTTTGAATTCCGGCCAAACCTGTACGGCGCTTTCTCGGCTCATTGTGCCGAAAGCTCGGCTCGCTGAAGTTGAAAAACTGCTGCTGGATCACTTGAAGGACTATCCGGTCGGTGATCCGTTTGATCCCAAGATTCTTATTGGACCTATGGCCTCTCGTCAGCAGTTTGAGACCGTGAAGTCCTATATCGAGCTGGGGGTGAAAGAAGGCGCACGTCTGCTTGCCGGAAGCATCCCGGAAGAATCTGGCGCTCATGAAAAAGGCTGGTTCATCCAGCCCACGATCTTCACAGACGTCAAAAATGACATGCGGATAGCCCGTGAGGAAATTTTTGGCCCCGTACTCTGTGTGATTGCTTATGACACGGTCGACGAAGCGGTAGCCATTGCCAACGATACGCCGTACGGGCTCAACGCCATGGTTGTGGGTTCCAAGGCGGAAGCTCAAGCCGTTGCCCGCCGAATTAACGCCGGCAATGTTTATATCAATGATGCGCCGCGCGACGTTACCGCTCCTTTCGGCGGCTATGGTGCATCAGGCATCGGCCGCGAAGGCGGACGCTACGGGCTGATGGAATTCACGCAGCTCAAAGCTGTCTTTGACCATTCAACTTATTAAAAAACTGCACAGCATTTCGGCAAAAACGGCGCGGCATCGCAATGGATGAACCGCGCCGTTCGTTTTAGAAAGAAACTTATTGACCGCCTCACTTTGACCGTTTCTCGAAAGCACTTGTCTGTTCCGAAGATTCCTAGTGCTTAGGGTCTAATTCAAAATCATCATGTGGTTGATGAATACATCCCGAATGGATTCCCTCAGCCGCAGGACCCTATCCACAAAAAAAGGAACAAGGAGACTTTCAAATGCAAAGACGAGAACTCGTCCGTACCGGTCTCTTCGGCGCCGCGGCTGCTGCTGCAGGCGCCGCTCACGCCGCACAGGAAGCAGTACCGGCCAAAAAACGTCTCTCAGAGAACTGGGATGTCGTTGTTGTAGGAGCCGGCTTCGCCGGCATGTGCGCCGCGCTTGAAGCAGCCGAACGAGGCGCAAAAACGGTCCTTCTGGAAAAGATGAACCGTCCCGACGGCGCCACCGTTTATTCATCCGGCTGGATTGCTGCCGTTGGGAGCCGCTTCCAGAAAAACCACCCTGAAGACTCTCCGAAAGCCTTCTTCGAAGACATGATGCGGCTCTCGCATCAGCGCTCTGATCCGGAACTCATCAAGGTATACGCTGAAGAGTCCGGCGCAGGCATCGATTGGCTTGCCGATCACGGCACCCCCTTTTATCTTTGGGAAGGTCTTCCTGCACCGGAACTCTCACGCTGTCTGATCAGCCCGGGAGAAGGCATTACGGGCGGCAGCAAACTGATCCGGTGCCTGATGGCGGCCCTTGAAAAGAAGGGTGTTGCCATTCACTACAACACCAAAGCTGTCTCACTCGTCAAGGACGAGTGCTTCAATGTCGAAGGTGTGTCCTGCATTACCCCCGAAGGCCGAAAAGACTATCTGGCCCGCGGCGGCGTCATCCTCACCACGGGCGGATACGGCGCAAACGAAGCGATGGTCGATAAGTACATTGGTCCCTGGGCATCGCGCCTCATCGTACGCGGTTCGCCCTGGATTACGGGCGAGAACATTCTGATGGCCGAAGAGGTTCAGGCGCTGCTCGTCAACATGGATCAGTTCTATGCGGGCCCCATCACGCCGACGGGTCACTGCAATCCGTCTCCGCTCATGCATGCTGGCTACGGCATCCAAGTGAACACGAAAGGCAAACGATTTGTTCCCGAAACCTGGCTGCAGGTTCCGAAAGCAAAAGCCATCGCCGAGCGCACCGAGGACAACCGCAGCTTCATGCTGATTGGTGCGGACGCTGACAAGAACGCACAGATTCTCACGAACACGATCAAGCGCTTCGCACGGCTCGGTTTTGAAGTGATTAAAGCCGACACGATTGAGGAAGCTGCCAAAAAGGCCGGCGTGCCGGAAAAGAATCTCGTTGAAACCGTGCGTGAATTCAATGCCGCAGTGAAAGCGGGCAAAGCAAAGGAACTGGATCCGCCATACGAATACGACGAACCGCATGCGCTTGAAACGGGGCCTTTCTACATGATTCCGGCTGCTGGCGGCATGGCCAGCACATTTGGCGGACCCAAGATCAACAAGGACGCACAGGTTGTGAATTTTGAGCGCCGTCCGATCCCAGGTCTTTATGCTGCCGGCGCAGCCGCTGGCGGCGTCTGGGTCTACGACGATATCGGCGGCAACCAATTGGGCGGCGGCATGGTTTTCGGCCGCGTTGCTGCCCGCCATGCAGCCGGCCGCGCCGCTTCCCGCAAGAACGCCTGATCCTTTGAGGTATACGTCATGCAGTTCAATCGTTTTACTGCCGCCGTCCTCACCGCCGGCGCACTTGTCCTTCTTTCCATCAACACGGCTAGCGCAGCCGATGGACAGTTTCTCGCTGACCGTCACGTTGCTCGCGGCGTCGCATGTGCATCCTGTCACGGCAAGGAAACACCTAAAGCGGGTGCAAAAGTTTCAACCGCGCAGTGCAATACCTGTCATCAGTCGCTCGATGCCGTTGCTAAACAAACTTCTAAACTCGATCCCAATCCGCACTACAACCATCTGGTCGGTCTGGATTGTGCCGAATGCCACCGCGGTCACCAGCAAAGCATAAACATGTGCGCTCAGTGTCACAATATTGAGTACAAGGTTCCATAACCGCCCATTTCTGACAGCAAACGTCTTCTAATGACACATAGAGCGGTTTGCCGTCAGAAGGCGTCCAACGTTCTTCATCTTGCCGACGGAGGAGCTTAGAACTCCGTCGGTTTTCTCATATAAAAACAAGCACCTTTAGGCAGAGAGATATGAACGCTTTCATTGAAGCTACGAAGTGGCCGATGGGTTTTGAACCAGACGACACGACGTCACTTCTTCAGTGCACGATCATCAATGAACGAACCTCCGTCGAAGCTTCTGTAGGCCAGCATGTACATCAAACCGGCCAGTTCGTGGTTGCGCTTTCCGGCCTGGTCGGCCTTGCCTTAGGCAGGAACCGCGTTGCCTTTCCGCCGTCTTCCGCAGCCTGGGTGCCGCCTGGGTGCTGACATGAAGGGTTCCTTGGAGAAGGCGCCGTCTCGCTCTATTGCCTCATCAATCCGGAATGGGCTGCGATGCTTCCGAATGAGCCCTACCGTCTGCTGCTCTCACCGATGGTGATAGCGATGCTCAAGCATTTTTCGACGCTGCCGAGGCGCTACCCGATGCACAGTCACGAAGCACGCCTCGCCGGCGTCCTTTTTGAGGAACTCGCTGCCGCTCCGAAACTCCCCATCAGTTTTGTGCCGTTTCCCGACCATCCTGCACTTAAGCACATTGCAGAATCTATTATTCAATCCCCCCAGCTCGACAGGCCTGTCGCCTCATGGGCTCAGGAAACCGCTATGAGCGAACGTACGCTCGCTAGGCTTGTCCTCAAAGAAACCGGACTTTCCTTTGGCGCATGGCGGCTGCGGATCGCTATGCTCACCGCCACACAAAAACTTCTGGCCGGGGAACGCGCTGAAGAGGTTGCCGCATATCTCGGCTACGCTGCACCGTCGGCTTTTTCAAGTGCGTTTCGGCGCGTTTTCGGCACATCACCGAGTACTTTCAGGAATAGGGAACTGTCTTTGAGAAAAAATTCACCCCCAAAAAAACCAATAACGCGTGCTTGATGAGGTCGCTCTGCACTCTTTCGGACTTCTCGGATTCAGGGTGCTCAAACGATTGAACGCCCGTTTGAATCCGCACAGCCTCCCCAAAAAACAAACGGCGCGGAAATTTCAATTTTTCCGCGCCGTTTGCGTTTGTTCTGCTGAAGTACTTAAGAACACTCACGTTCTCGGATCACAGGCATGCGGAATCTTCCATGAGAGGAAGAGCCCCGCTGCCGCACCGCCGATCGCGGGCGAAATCCATCCCAAATCAATGTTGGACCAAGGAAGATCTGCGCAGAGATTCGACAAAAAGGGCACATTGAGACCGAAAGCTTCCAGCCCGGCAGTCACAGAAACAACACCCGTAAAGAGCATCGAAAGCGGATAAACCCAGCGGTGCAGGTGAAGATTTTTCCAGGCCAGGTTGATAAGACCCAACGCGATCAGCACGATGGCGAGCGGATAGATAGCCACCAGCACAGGGATCGAAAACTTCAGAATGAGCGTGAGACCGGCATTGCTGATCACCATGCTGACGACCGCAAAGACCACGGCCCAGCCGCGGTACCCGAGCTTCGGGAAGAGTCCGGAGAAATAGTCCGAGCAGCAGGCAATCAAACCCACGCAGGTATTAAAGCATGCAATAAAGAAGACGAGCCCCAGGAGCACCTGTCCGGCCGTACCAAAAAGTTTGTCAGCGACAGCCGTGAGCGTTTGAGCACCGTTTTCCATCCCGGTGAATGCGCCGCCCGCTTCTGCGCCGATCTGCGTGAGCGCACCGTAGACCACAAAGAAAACAGCCGCGGCAATGCAGCCGGCAAAAACCGTTTCCTTCACGACGGCGCCTTCGCTCTTAATACCCATCGCACGAATGTTCATCGCAATGATGAGACCGAAATTCAGCGCCGCGAGCGTATCCATCGTCTGATAGCCGTCGATGAAGCCGTGCGCAAGCGCTACGCCCGCATAAGCAGCAGCGGGTGCACCGGCTTCACCAATGGGATTGACAAAGGCGCCGAGCCAGAGCACGCAGATGAGCGTAATGAGCGTAGGGCAGAGAAATTTGCCCAGACGGCTCGTCAGCTTTTCAGGGTTCAGGGCTACCAAAAAAGCCGCCAGGAAGAAAAGAACTGAATAGGCAAGCTGAGAAAAGCCCAGCGCCGTCCAGCCCAGGAGCGGGGCTTCGAGCAGACCGTTCTCGGCGAGAATCGGCCGCACCACCATCTCGAACGACGTGCTCGCCGTACGCGGAATCGCCAGGCAAGGGCCGATCGAGAGATAGATGAGGAACATGAAGATGAAGGCAAAGACCGGATGCACTCGGGCACCGAGGTTCTTTAAACCCCCGGATTCCGCTACGGCCATCACGCCCAAAATCGGGAAGCCGACAGCGGTAATGAGAAAGCCGATGAAGGCCGAAAGCGACTCTGTTCCAGCCTGCACGCCGAGCCAGGGCGGAAAAATAAGGTTGCCTGCGCCAAAAAACATCGCAAAAAGCGTGAGGCCCACCAAACTTCGCTGCCTGAGCGTTAATGCCTGCATTTCTGAAATTCCTCCTCCTAAGGAAAAGGCTCTAAGGCTAGCACACGCCATTCCCCACAACGCTCTCGTTTCTAGGGATTCTCCGTTTGACATTCCATTGATCACCGCCTTGTGCATAATGGAGATCTCTCTATTTTTCCGCTTCAGCAGTCTTTCTGGGCGCTTTGCCGCACCCCGTATTCATCATGACTTCCCTCGGCCCGATCTTTGCCGACGACCTTGCCCGCGTAAAGCCGGGTGATCGGCTTCGCCTTACGATTTCCGCTCAAACCAGCGATGCTGCCGCTTTGGCTCAGGCTGCGCTGGAAGCACGCGCTCGAGGCGAACGAGTTCTGGTGGTCTGCGCCGACCCGGCCGACGTGCCGCGTCTTGCGCAGGAGATGCCGTGGTTTGAACCGAACCTGGATGTTCGGCCGCTGCCGGATTGGGAAACGCTCCCCTACGACGTGCTGTCGCCGCAGGAAGAATTAGTCTCTGAGCGCCTTGAAGCCCTATATCGGCTGACCGCGCCGACGGGGGGCGCTGACGTGCTCCTCACCTCTGCCGTGACCGCCTCTCAGCGGCTTTCACCCGTTTCTTATATCGGCGCCAATACGTTTTTCTTTCATCAGGGCGAACAAATCTCCTTGACGACGCTGCAAAAGCGCCTTGCCGCCGCGGGCTACGCCAATGTGAAGCAAGTGCTCGCTGCCGGTGAATTTGCCGTTCGCGGCAGCATTGTCGACGTCTTCCCCATGGGGTCTGAACGTCCCTTCCGGCTCGATTTCTTTGATGACGAAATCGAATCCATCCGTTGGTTCGATGTGGATACGCAGCGCTCGATGGAATCTGCCGAGGAAATCCGGCTCCTCCCCGGCCACGAATTCCCGGTTGACCCGGAGGCGCTCCTCGCCTTCCGTCAGCGCTGGCGCAGAGAGTTTGCAGGCGACCCGAAAAAGAGCATCGTTTACTGCGACATTGAAAAGGAAATTCTCCCGCCGGGGATCGAATACTATCTCCCGCTCTTTTTTGACGAAACGGCTGCGCTCACAGACTATCTTCCTCCCAATGCACGGGTCTTTCTCTTGGGCGACATTGAAGCTGCGCTGCAGGCATTCGGGCGCGACATGGCCTCGCGCTACAAAGTGCTCGCGGCCGATCCGCAGCGTCCGGCACTTGCGCCCGAGCGCATTTGGCTCAAACCCGAAGAATTCTTCAAGTCGCTCGCGAACTTTGCGCGCTTCACGATCGAGAAAAAAGAGAACGCAGAGGATCTGAAACGCTTGAGCGGCATTGAAGTCGACCGCAAGAGCCAGAATCCGGTCGGGAAGCTTTTGGAACGTACGCGCGAATCGGCAATGAAGGGAGTGCGCACATTGATCGCAGCGCCCTCGGCCGGTCGTATGGAGACCATGTCTCAGCTCCTGCGCACGGGCGGCCTGAGCGTAGAAGAATTCCCCGATTGGCAGACCTTCCTCGATGCCGACTCAGCGCTCGGCATCGCCGCCGCACCGCTCTTTTCCGGCGCCGTTTTCCATCATCCGGAAATCGTTATTCTCTCGGAAGCGGAGCTTTATGCTGCCAGTCCCCGCCGCCATCGTCTGCGCCGCGTGAAGCACGCGACGACCTTGGAGATGATGGTGCGCGACGTCGCCGAACTCAAGCCCGGCGACGCTGTCGTCCATGCCGACCACGGCATCGGGCGCTATCAAGGCCTCGTGCATATGGAGACGCCGGACGGCGACGCGGAATTTTTGGAGATCACCTATAAGAACGACGCCAAGCTTTTCGTGCCCATTACCAATCTGCAGCTCATCTCGCGCTACGCCGGCGCCGATCCGGAGCATGCGCCGCTCCATCAATTGGGGCGCGGCGATTGGGAAAAGGCCAAGCGCAAGGCCGCGCAGGAAGTTCGCGATACGGCGGCCGAGCTCTTAAATCTGTATGCCATTCGCCGCACGCGCGAAGGCATCCGCTTCAAGATCGATCCGGCAGACTATCAAGCCTTTCGCGAAGGCTTCGCTTTTGATGAAACTCCCGATCAGTCCACGGCCATCAATGCGGTGGTCGACGACATGACTTCAGGAAAGTCGATGGACCGGCTGGTCTGCGGTGATGTGGGTTTTGGCAAAACTGAAGTCGCACTTCGCGCCGCCTTTATCGCCGCCATGTCGGGGCGTCAGGTGGCGGTTCTCTGTCCGACCACGCTTTTGGCCGAACAGCACGCCGCCACGTTCCGCGACCGCTTCCGTGTCTGGCCGGTGACGGTTGCCGAACTCTCACGCTTTCGCACCGGAAAAGAATCAGCCAAAGTGCTTGCGGGCTTGGCTGACGGCACAGTCGACATCGTGATCGGCACGCATAAACTTCTTTCCGACAAAGCGCAGTTCAAAAATCTGGGGCTCGTCGTCATTGATGAGGAGCACCGCTTCGGCGTGCGGCAAAAGGAAGTGCTCCGCAAAATCCGTGCTGAAGTCGATGTGCTCACGCTGACGGCGACGCCGATTCCCCGCACGCTTTCGATGAGTCTTGAAGGCATCCGCGACTTCTCCGTCATTGCCACCGCTCCCGAACGCCGCCTTGCTGTGAAGACCTTTGTGACGAGCGAACAAGACGGTACGATCCGTGAAGCAGTGCTTCGCGAATTAAAGCGCGGCGGACAGGTCTACTACCTGCATAACGAAGTGAACACCATCGAAAATGCCCGCGCTCGGCTCGAAACGCTTGTGCCCGAAGCCCGCATTGCCGTTGCCCACGGGCAAATGCACGAACGCGAGCTTGAGCACGTGATGCGCGACTTCTACCAGCAGCGCTTTAACGTGCTCTTATGCTCCACAATTATTGAAACCGGCATTGATGTGCCTTCGGCCAATACGATCATCATTGAGCGTGCTGACAAATTCGGTCTCGCGCAGCTCCATCAGCTGCGCGGCCGCGTCGGCCGATCGCACCATCAGGCGTATGCCTATCTGCTCACGCCGCCCGACGGGGCCTTTACGAAGGATGCCCAGAAGCGTCTCGATGCCATTCAGGCCCTTGAAGATTTGGGGTCAGGCTTTTACCTCGCCATGCACGACTTGGAAATCCGCGGCGCTGGCGAGGTGCTCGGCGAACATCAAAGCGGCGAAATCGCCGAGGTGGGCTACGACCTCTATAACCGCATGCTCATGCAGGCCGTGAAGGCCTTAAAGCGCGGTGAAACGCCGCAGGCGGGCGATCCGCTGCAGCTCTCGACGGATATCAATCTTCACGCCCCGGCGCTCCTCCCCTCGGCCTACGTGCCCGACGTTTCGCAGCGTCTGGCCTTTTATAAGGCCTTTGCTTCGGCCGAAGACCGTGCCGCCCTTGAAAAATCCACCGAAGCGCTCGTCGACTGCTACGGGAAACTCCCTGACGCCGCCCGACGCCTCATTGAAGTGCATAAACTGCGCCTCAAGTGCGAAGCGATCGGCATCCGCCGTATTGATGCCGCTCCCGCGGCGATCATTATTGCCTTTACGCCAAAGCCCAACCTCGATCCGCTCGCCCTCGTGAAGCTCCTGCAGTCGCGGCGCGACGCGCAGATGCTTGGGCCCGAGCGCCTCAAACTTAATGTCGCCAACCCAGACCCCGAGAAACGCCTGCAGACGGTCTATGACGTGCTCGCCAAACTGGCCCTGCCGTCGGAACCGCTTCCGCCCGCCCCAGCCGCTCCCGGCACCTCGTCGATGAGTCTCAGGAAGACTAAAGGCGGCAAATCTGCGCCTGCCGTTGCTCGGTCCTCTAAGCCCCCTCGCCGCTGACCCCTCTGAGTGCATACGCTATGGAAGTCTCTGAACTCGATCAAATTTCTGAGCCCCGCCGCCGGCGCTTCTTTAAAGCAGGGCTTTATCTCTTTAAGGCGCTCGCCCTGCTGGGCGGACTGGTCGCCACGGCCTGCGGCTTCATGCTGCTTTATGCCCTCTGGTCGTCACGCTCGGCACTCAGTACCGGCAATATGCTCTTTGTCGGCGCAGTGGGGCTTTTTGGCCTTTACATTGGCTTTTCGACCGTGCGGGACCTGAAGACCAAAGAAAAATCCGTCGAAGGCTGGGCCTTTTATGCACTCCTCACGGTCGCAGTCGCTGCCGCTTTTCTCGGCATTCTTCTGCGCAATGTCTCCTATACGGTCTCTTGATTATTTTTAGTTCCGGCCATGGCGTCTGCATAGACGAGCGCGAAGAATACGCCTAAAATGATTCTAAACTGACTGGTCAGTTCAGAATGCACGCTAAGGATTTCGCTACCATGTCGAGCGCAAAAAAGATCGTTCTTCTTGTCGGCGCTGCCGCCGCAGCAGCAGCCCTTTACTACGGCCTCAATTGGTGGGAAGCCCATCGCAGTGTCCCGCCGACCGTGGCCTGGGGAACCGTCGATATGCGCACCGTTGACCTCATGTTCGAAACCTCCGGCCGCATTGCCTCGCTTGCCAAAGAAGAAGGCGAACGCGTGAAAAAGGGCGAACCCTTGGGTGAACTCGATCTGAGGGCATTAAAAATTGAGCGTGAACGCACGGCCGCGCAGCTCGAAGGCCTTGACGCTGACTGGAAGCTTGCGCTCGAAGGCTATCGCGCTGAAGAGATTGATGCGGCTCGTGCGCAGGCCGAAGCTGCCGAAAGCAGCGCCAAACTGGCGCAGACCACGCTGGCACGCACGCAAAAGCTTTACCGCGCCCATGTGGCGTCTGACCAGGCGCTCGATGAAGCGCGATCCAATGCCGACAATCTGACCAAGATATTCGCCGCGGCGCAAGCCGATCTTGCGCGCCTCACTGCTGGCCTGCGCCCTGAAGAAATTCGCGCCAAAAAGGCTGCCCGCGATGCGGGTGAGGCTGCGCTCAAGGCGCTCGACTACCAAATTGATGTGGCAAGCCGCATTGAGTCGCCCGTCGACGGCGTTATCCGAAGCCGCCTGCTTGAACCGGGCGACATGGCGAGCGCGAGCAAGCGCGTCTATGAAATTGCCGTCACTTCGCCCAAGTGGGTGCGGGCTTATGTGACGGAAACGCAGCTCGGCTTCATTAAAGAGGGCGCCCCGGCCCGCATCACCACGGATACGACGCCGGCGTACGAAGCCACGGTGGGCTACATCTCCCCGGAAGCGGAATTCACGCCTAAGACCGTGCAGACACAGGATCTGCGCACACTCCTCGTCTATGAAGTCCGCCTCACGCTTTCGGATCCGGAAAATAAGCTCCGTCTGGGCCAGCCCGTGACGGTGGACTTCGCGCCGCAAGCCGAGGCTCAAAGCGGTTTCCTGGACCTTTCGAGCAAGGCTGCGCCATGACGATGGCTTCAGCCCCAGCGATCCATCTTGAGGGCGTTGTCAAGACTTTTCCCAACCCCCTCGACGCTGCCCGTCCGATCCGTGCGGTCGACGGCATCAGCCTCAAAGCGGGGGGCGCAGAAGCCTCCGATCGGCTCATTGCGTTGGTGGGACCGGACGGCGCGGGCAAATCCACTTTCATGCGGCTCCTCTGCGGTCTGGAAGCACCGGACGAAGGCCGTCTCTCGGTCCTCGGCACGACGCCGGACCCCGACAACGAAGACTTCACCACTCGCATTGCCTTCATGCCGCAGACGCTCGGTCTCTATAAAACACTCTCGTGCCGCGAAAACCTGGAAGTCTTTGCGGGTCTGCGGGGATTTGAGGGGGAGGCCGATGGCGCTGCCGGCCTCGAGCGCCGCATCGCGGAGCTCCTCAGCATGACCGGACTTGCCGGATTTGAAGAACGTCAGGCCGGAAAGCTTTCGGGCGGCATGAAGCAAAAACTCGCGCTCGCGAGCGCACTCCTGCGGATCCCCGATCTCTTGCTCCTAGACGAACCCACCGTAGGTGTGGATCCCCTCTCACGACGCGAACTCTGGTCGGTGGTGCGCAGGATGCTCGCAGACACCCCCATGACGTGCGTTTTTTCGACAGCGTATTTGGAAGAAGCCGAGGCCGCTGACCGCGTGCTCCTTTTTGAGTCGGGCCGCATCATTGCCGACGAAAATCCGCAGAGCTTCATTTCGCGCGCCAAGGGCCGCACCTACCTGCTCCCGCTTGCCAACCGCGCCGAACACGACGCGCAAATGCTCTGCAGACGCTTATCGGAAGAAACCGCCGCCACGCGCTCGGACGCCCTGTTTCTAGACATCGTGCCGCGGATGGGAGGCGCTGCGGCAACGACGCTCGCGCCGACGCTCCCGGTGAAGGACGCTCGTGTGCCTTCCGGGTTCGTGCCGCGCCAACCCTCGCTCGAAGATGCCTATGCGCTCCTTACCTTCCCGCGAGCACCCAAAACCGCGAATCGTCTCGCCAGTCCTCCGTCAGACGTCTCCGACACTTCGGCCGATGACACCGCCGAGCGTCCCGTCGTCATTCGCGCCGACGGCATTGCCCGCAAGTTCGGCAATTTTGTGGCCGTCGCTGACACCTCGTTTGAAGTGAAGCGCGGAGAAATTTTCGGACTCCTCGGCCCCAACGGCGCGGGGAAAACCACCACTTTCCGCATGCTTTGTGGACTCCTTGTGCCCTCGAAAGGCCAAATTGAAGTGGCGGGCTACGACCTGCGCACCGCCAAGGCGGGAGCACGCGCCCGCATAGGCTACGTTGCACAGAAGTTTTCCCTCTACGGCAAATTGTCTGTCGAGCAGAACCTGCGGTATTTCGGACGCAGCTACGGCTTTTTCGGCCAAGCGCTGCAGGACCGCATTGACGCTTCGCTCGAAGATTTCGGCCTGACGGATCGCCGCGACACCACAGCCGGATCACTTTCATTCGGCGCCAAACGAGATCTTTCCATGGCCTGCGGACTGATCCATTCCCCCGAAATCCTCTTTTTGGACGAAGCCACATCAGGGGCCGACCTTGCCAGCCGCCGCGCCTTCTGGCGCCGCATCAATGCGCTGGCGGCTGCGGGCACCTCAGTCGTGGTGACGACGCATTTTCTCGAAGAAGCGGAATACTGCGACCGCTTCCTCATTCAGGATGCGGGAAAGGTGCTCGCACTGGGAACGCCGCGGGAAGTGAAGCAGCGCGCAGCCGTTCTCTCCGCCGTCAGCGGACAAAGTCTCGTCGTTGACCGCATGTCGATTGAGGATGCCTTCGTCGCCATCGTTGAAGCAGGCCGCCAAAGTCAGGAGAGGCCCTCATGAACGCCCTGCGCTTTTCACCCCGCCGCTTCCTGAGTCTCCTTAAAAAGGAAGCCATTGAGATCTTTCGCGATCGCTCCATCCTGTTTATGGGACTGGCGCTCCCGCTTCTCATGCTTTTCATTTACGGCTACGGCGTTTCCATGGATATGGAAGCCGTGCCGGCAGCTGTGGTACTAAAGGAGCGCACCCCGGCTGCGCTCGCATTTACGCGCGACCTCTCAGCCAACAAGCAGTTTGCCGTGCGCACCGTGCAGGGCCGTCCGCAAGCCGAAGCGCTGCTTGAAAAACGAGACATTGAATTTATTCTCGAAATTCCGAACGGCTTCGAACGCGCCCTGACTTCCAGCCGAGGACAGGTTCAGCTCACGATTTACGGGGTAGACAGCAATTCAGCCGTGATCTTTCGCAACTATGCCGCCGGCATCTTGGCGCAGACCGCTGCCAAGATGATCCAGGAGGGACGCATCAGTTCGAGCGTGCAGAACACCGATCTGCCGGCCGTGACCATCGTCCCCAGAACGTGGTTCAACGATGAAGCCAATTCCCGCTGGTATCTCGTGCCGGGCCTGCTGGTCATCGTTTCGGCGGTGTCCGCGAGCCTGATGGGAAGCATCGTCATCGCCCGAGAATGGGAGCGCGGCACCCTCACATCGCTCTTTGCGACGCCTGCCTCATCGCTTGAAATACTGCTCTCCAAATGGACGGCTTACTCGTTCATCGCCTACTGCGGCTTTCTGCTCTGCCTCATCCTCGCCTTCCTGCTCTTCAATGAACCGCTTCGCGGCAGTCTCTGGGTCCTTCTCGGCACCGGCTTTCTCTTTATCGGATGGGCGGCAGCTCTGGGGCTTTTTGTCTCGGCCAAAACCAAAAGTCAGTTCCTCGCAACCGAAGCGGCAGTGCTCGCCTCCTTTATGCCGACCATGATGCTTTCGGGCTTCATCTTCGACCTGCGAAGCGTCCCTGTATGGATTGAAGTGGTCGGCAGACTGCTGCCGCCCACCTATGCGGTTGAAACCTTCCGCATCTGTTTTCTCTCGGGCGGACAGCCTGTGACCCTTGCGGTCAACGCGCTGGTAATCGCGCTTTGGACCGCGGGGCTATTTGCCGGCGCCCTGAAAGTGCTCGGCAAATCGCCGCTTGAAGCTAAGCACTCCCCAAAAAAGGCCGCATCATGACCCGCTCGAACCCCTTTCAGCCCCTTGATGCGCTTTGGGCCTCGATGAACCGCATCATTGCCATTGCCGGGAAGGAATTCGTCGCGCTCTTAAAGGACAAGGGCTCACGCCTCATTCTCGTTGTTCCCGTCATTGTGCAGGCCGTTCTCTTTGGCTACGGCGCCACCTTCAACCTCGAGCGCGTCCCCTGGACCTACTACGACGCTTCGCACTCCTCGAGCTCGATGGAAGTCGTGCGCCGAATAACCGGAACCGGTATTTTCGAACTCAAGGCCGCGCCGCGGTCGCTCGGCGAATTCGAAGAAACCATCTCATCGAGCACAGCGCTCCTCGGCCTCTACTTCCCGCCGGATTTTGAAAAGAACGGTCAGGTGTTCGCCGCCGCAGACGCCAGAAACTCCACGACGGCCGGCGTTGCCATGGGCTACGTGAACAACATCGTTGCCCAGATCAATGCTGACCGCGGCAGATCCGCCGCTTTTGCCGTCGTTGAGCGCTACCGCTGGAATGAGAACGGCATTACGCGCTACGCCATCATTCCGTCGCTTACGATTCTGCTTTCCATGCTGCAGGTACTGCTTTTGGCGGGACTCTCCGTTGCCCGCGAACGTGAAGAAGGATCGTTTGACATGATGCTCATGACGCCCGCCTCCTCACTTGAAATTCTGGCCGGCAAAGCCGTCCCGCCCACGATCATTGCCTGTCTGCAGGCGCTCGCGATTTTCCTGATTGGTCTTTTCTGGTTCGAACTGCCCTTCGCGGGTTCTTACCTGACGCTCGGCCTCTTTGTCGTCGGCATATCACTATGCTTCGTTGGCGTGGGACTCGCTATTTCTGCCTTGGCGAACAACATTCAGCAGTCCATGGTGATGGTGATTTTCTTCTTGCTGCCGTGCTTTATTCTTTCGGGACTCTTCACTTCGATCCGTGCGATGCCTGAGTGGCTGCAGACTCTGACGCTCATCAATCCCCTGCGGCATGCCATTGTGGCGCTTCGGGCGATTTACTTCGAAAATGCCGGATTCGCTGATCTTGTTCCTTCTCTCATCCCGATCGTATTAGCCGGTATGCTCTCGCTTGCCTGGGCGTCCTGGCTTTTCCGGCATAAGATTCAATAGACTGCCGGCCTCTCCCGACAAGACGCCGGCGTCGGGCTTACTGGACAACGTATATGGCTAAAAAATCTGAAGACCGCCGCAGAAGCATTCTCAATGCAGCACTCGACGAATTTGAAGCAAAGGGTTTTTCGGCCGCGCTTGTCGAAGATATTGCACATCGGGCCGGCGTCTCCAAAGGCACCATCTACGGCTACTTCAAGGGAAAGGAAGCGCTGCTGCTGGGACTTGCCGAAGAAGTCGCTGTCCTTATCCAAAAGGAATTCGATCAGCCGAGCGAACACGCATCGCTGCCGCTGATTGAAAGGCTATGGCGAACGGAAGCCGGGCTCCTCGCCGACAATGGTCACGGGCGGCTGGCTCGAATCCTGCGTGTTGTCTGGTCTGAAGGCCTCCACCGCCCCGAGCTCACGCGTCCGATCTACGAAAAATTTCTGATTCCGCACTTCGCGCCGGGCAGCCCGCTTCGAACGGAAATTGAAGCCTCCAATGTCCCCGACTTTGTGAAGAAATACCCCATGGTGCTCATGGCACCCGTCATGCAGGGCATTTTCTGGGCAGGCATCATCGATAAGGTGATGCCGCTTAACCTTGAAGAATATTTCAAGGGCTACTTAACCATGATTTTTGGCGTGCAGCCGCAGAGCGAAAGAACGGATATTCAAGGCACCAACGATGAAGCCCCCAAGACTTCGAACGTCAAGCCAAAGAAAGTATCTGGGAGCAGTCAGCCGCTGACCACCCCTTCGGCAGACAAGGCTCACCCCAAAACGGATTCGAAATCATCCTGCTGAACGAAATAATATAGTCCGGCAGCACCGCGCGGCGCCCCTGTCCTTGGGTGCCCCACCCTCTCGCCTGAAGATCGATTCCGCTGTTTTTTATGCGCCGCTTAGGGTCTGATTTCGTCCGTACGGCCCTTCGGTACTGACTGGCCGAGTTTATCCATCCACCGCTTGCAGGTGCTCGCGCCGACGCCCGTAGCTTCCGCAATCTCATGCCAGGTGTGTCCTTTTTGGCGCATGCGCACGG
>OWIS01000126.1_pt1 | contig 35031 bp, 31 predicted proteins | sample 1732611 | NCBI WGS metagenome assembly OWIS01 (sample SAMN05065734, study PRJEB22554) | human gut metagenome | biome: ENVO:2100002; feature: ENVO:00000062; material: ENVO:00002003 | host: Homo sapiens | place: USA
GCAGCGTCAGATGTGTATAAGAGACAGATTTAAATATGTAAACCGAAACAGAATTTAAAATATAAAATCATAAATCTTGAAAACTTAATATGATTTTTATTTATTCATATTTATAAATATAAATATAAATAGAGTGTTTAATATTCTAAAGTGTATAAATATACGTAGAGATTATTACATTTGTAAGTAACTGAAAACCAGTATTTTAACTTTTTTAGTTAGAAATAAAAAGGGTGAAATTCATTGCTTGAATCTTAAACTTTGCATAAATCGCATAAAACTACGATATTATTAGGTTCTAAACATGGATAACCCAGTAGATTATATAGATTTATTGAACTAATTCTTTGTAAAATAGATAGAATTACAAATGTAGATTTATAAATATAAACCATAAAACCGACTTTTATAGATTACTTTTATAAATATAAATATTGAAATCTAAAGTTTAAAAATGCAAATAATCTTTAGATTTTTCTTTTATTCCAAAAAAAAGTTTTATCTTTGTAAAGTCTAAGAAAAGAGGGCTTTTTTAGCCCTATGAGACCCATTGTTCCGAAATTGCATATTCCACAGATGGCTTTTAGGGGGCTTCTGGTGGGTCTTTAGAAAACTTAATAAATGTAAATTTCTACAAGTTAAAGATATGAAAGATAGAATCAGACTTATCATGGAAGATCAGCATCTCACCCAGAAAAGTTTCTCGCAGCTTACGGGAATTGGTGAGGCTTCGCTGAGCAGTATTTTTAATGATCGTACAAAACCGACGCTCAATCACATAGACGCCATTCACAAAAAGTTTCCTCAGGTAAGACTCGAATGGTTGCTCTATGGAACTCCTCCTATGTATATAGAAAATGAGAATCAGAATGATGCTTCCTCTACTCCATCTTCAAGTTCGCCAGATTCTTCTCCTGCCATCGGTGGACTGGCTTTTGACTTTGATGACGATGCATCTCTGTCTGCCGCTGAAGCTTCTTCTCATGCTTCATCTGCCAATGAGTCTTCAGCAGCCTCTTCACAGATGCATCAAGGCTCGCTTTTTGATCAGCCTAATATGCCCGGTGTAAATCGTACACCAAAAAATCAGCCTCACGAGAACGTGAAATATATTGACAAGCCTCAGCGAAAAATTACCGAAATTCGTATCTTCTATGATGATCAGACCTGGGAGACATTTGTTCCCAAAAAGTAGTCGCAATGTCGTTTTGCATTGAAGGCAAAATAATGTCGAAATCATAGTCTCTATATCGGTTGTATAGACGCCGACAATGGTATGATTAAAATCTGGCTAAGATCAGAAATGACGTTTGAATCATTGTCAGAATTGCACCCTGATGTGGGCAGAATGAAATATCAGATGATGGTCAGAATGACGTCTTGACGATGGCTTGTATTTCCGTGAAGAAGCATTCATGATGTCCTTCATCATTCTTCAGAATTGAATATTTCGTTCTTTTAAAAAAGATGCAGAATCATTCCTCAGGGTGTGATTCTGCATCTTTTTCCTCTATAAAAATAAAATATGTGTATTTTCTTTTGTATTGTCGAAAAATTGCATTACCTTTGCATCATGCTTCTGATTTTTGCCCGGTAACCTCATCCGGGACGATGGAAAATCATGCTGGGCAGTAAGTAAATCATATAGGCTGAATGCAGCCAAAAGTAGTCGAACAAGAAACATATTAAATCGTAGTGATGAAAAAGTACATTATAGATCTTAAAGTAGTTTCAGTGGAATCATTGAGTGACAAGCATATTTTGATTAAGCTTACCGATGATAAGCCACTTCCTGAAATGTGTCCTGGACAATTTGTAGAAGTCAAGGTGGAGCATGAACCTAATACCATGTTGCGCCGACCTATCTCCATCAATTTTGTAGATCGTGACAGAAATGAACTTTGGTTGCTCGTTGCCATGATTGGTAATGGTACTCGTCAGTTGGGTAATCTCCAGGCTGGCGATTATCTCAACTGTGTGCTTCCATTGGGCAATGGATTTTCCATGCCTGCAGAATCCGGACAGAAATTCCTTCTTGTGGGTGGTGGTGTTGGTGTGGCCCCTTTGCTCTATTTCGGAAAATGCATCAAGGATATGGGGGCTGAACCTATCTTCCTCCTCGGTGCAAGAAAGGCAACTGATCTGCTCGAACTTGATGAATTTGCTAAAATCGGAAGAGTATGTATTACTACCGAGGATGGCAGTGCTGGCGAACAGGGATTTGTAACCAACCATTCTGTTTTGCAGCATGAGAGCTTCGATATGATTTCTTCCTGTGGTCCTAAGCCGATGATGGTGAGCGTGGCTAAGTATGCGCAGAAGGCCAACGTGGAGTGCGAGGTTTCACTGGAGAACATGATGGCCTGCGGTCTGGGCGCTTGTCTCTGCTGTGTGGAGAAAACTACCAAGGGAAATCTTTGCGTCTGCAAGGAAGGACCGGTTTTCAATACTAAGAAACTTCTTTGGAATTTGTAAATTAAATCAACCGAGCGTTTGAAGAAAATCAGAACGCAAATGTAATATATTATTATTGTTATGGCATCATTAAATGTAAATATACATAATCTGAAGTTGAAGAACCCGGTAATGACAGCTTCCGGCACATTCGGATATGGTCTGGAATTTGCCGATTTCGTACCATTGGAAGAAATCGGTGGTATTATCGTGAAAGGTACTACTTTGGAATCGCGTGAGGGTAATGATTATCCTCGTATGGCTGAAACTCCACAGGGCATGCTCAATTGTGTGGGACTGCAGAACAAAGGTGTGGATTATTTCTGCAAAAACATCTATCCGCAGATTAAGGACATTGACACAAATATGATTGTCAATGTTTCGGGGCATTCTCCTGAGAGTTATGCTGCCTGTGCTGCTCGTATCAATGAACTGGATAAGATTCCTGCTATTGAACTCAACATCTCTTGTCCTAATGTGAAGGATGGGGGAATGGCTTTCGGAGTGACTTGCGAGGGGGCTTCCAGCGTGGTGAAGGCTGTGCGCCAGGTTTATCACAAGACCCTCATCGTAAAGCTCTCGCCTAATGTTACCAATATTGCTGATATCGCAAGAGCTTGTGAGGCTGAGGGTGCAGATTCTGTTTCTCTCATCAATACACTGATGGGAATGGCGGTAGATATTGAAAAGCGACAGCCACTGTTGAGCATCCGTACGGGTGGACTGAGCGGACCATGTGTCAAGCCTGTGGCTCTGCGTATGGTTTATGATGTGGCTCATGCTGTGAAAATTCCTGTAGTGGGACTGGGAGGAATCTCTACTGCCAAGGATGCTATCGAATTCCTGATGTGTGGAGCTACTGCCATCGAAATCGGTACGGCTAACTTCGTTGACCCAGCTGTGACCAAGAAGGTGAAAGACGGAATCAATGACTGGCTCGACCAGCATGGTTGTACTTCGGTACATGAAATCATTGGCGCCATCAAGTAATCGAATGTTGGCTAAACTCGTGCCATCAGGCAATCAGAACTTTCTAACTTATAATATAACTTTTTATAAAGATAATGTTATCGGATATTGAAATTGCAAAATCAGTAAAGTTGCGTCCTATCAACGACGTGGCAGCTGAACTGGGTCTTCATGAGGACCAAATCGAAAATTATGGTAGATATATTGCTAAGGTGACTACCGGAGCTATTGACAAAGAGAAGTTTGCCGGTCATCATCTTATCCTTGTTACTGCTATCAGTCCAACCAAGGCAGGCAATGGTAAGACTACGGTGAGTGTGGGTCTGGCACTTGGTATGCAGAAGATTGGCAAGAATGCTGTGGTGGCTCTCAGAGAACCTTCGCTGGGTCCTTGTTTTGGTATGAAGGGTGGAGCTGCTGGCGGTGGCTATGCTCAGGTGCTTCCTATGGATAAAATCAATCTCCATTTTACAGGCGATTTCCATGCTATTACTGAAGCCAACAATATGATTGCTGCCCTTCTCGACAACTACCGTTATCAGCACGAGGCTGAAGGATTCAAGCTCAAGAAGATTCTCTGGCGCCGCGTGATGGATGTAAATGATCGTGGTTTGCGTCGCATCATCACCGGTCTTGGCGATAAGAATGGCATTGAGACAGAAACAGGCTTTGATATTACTCCGGCTTCTGAGATTATGGCCATCATGTGTTTTGCCACAAGTATCGATGATCTCCGCCGCCGCATCGACAATATCCTGCTTGGTATTACTGAGGACGACAAGCCTTTCACAGTGAAAGATATGGGAGTAGGTGGTAGTATCGTGGCATTGTTGCTGGATGCGTTGAAGCCAAATCTCGTACAGACTACTGAGGGAACGCCTGCTTTCGTACACTGTGGTCCTTTTGCCAATATTGCCCACGGATGTAATTCTGTAATGGCTACAGCCGCTGCTCTTGAATACGGCGACTATGCTATTACTGAGGCTGGATTCGGTGCTGATCTGGGTGCAGAGAAGTTCTATGATATCAAATGCCGTAAAACTGGATTGCAGCCAGACCTGACTGTGCTGGTCGTTACTCTTCAGGCGCTGAAGATGCATGGTGGAGTGGCTCTGGAAGATATCAAGGAACCAAATATCGCTGGTATGGAGAATGGTTATTGGAATCTTGATAAGCATGTCAGAAACTTGCAGAGTTTCGGTCAGACAGTTGTCATTGCCTTCAATAAGTTTGCTACTGATACAGACGAGGAGATTGAGGTGCTTCGTAAGCATTGTGAAGAAATGGGTTGCGGTTTTGCCGTCAACAGTGCCTTTGCTGAAGGTGGAAAGGGAGCTGTGGAATTGGCGGAATTGGTAGTGAAGACTATTGATGAGCGTCCTTCTTCGCCTCTTTATCTGGCTTATGGTGATGATGAATCTGTGGAGAAGAAAATCGAGTCTGTTGCTTTCAATCTTTATGGAGCAGGTAGTGTAACCTTGAGTGATTCTGCCAAGGCTATGATAGATGAAATCAAGAAGTTGGGTGCAGAGAAATTCCCAGTTTGCATCGCTAAGACACAGTATAGCTTCTCTACTGATGCGAAGGCCTATGGTCCTACAGATGGCTTTGAATTGCATGTACGCGATATTACAGTTAATATGGGTGCTGAGATGATCGTTGTCATTGCAGGTCCTATCATGCGTATGCCTGGTTTGCCAAAGAGTCCTCAGGCAGAACGTATTGATGTTGTTAATGGTGAAATTACCGGCTTGTCTTAATTAGCCGGAATTTCTCTTAAGAAATCGTTTTCTCAAGAAGAAACTCAAAAAAGGTCTTTTCTCTCAAGAATAGGCTTCTTGTGAAACAAGTTGAACATGATTTTTTGTGCAGAAGAACTTTACTAAAAAATCTTGAAAACATAACTATAATAAAAATGCCCAGTTTCTAAAACCGGGCATTTTTATTATAGTTATGTTTTTCCTTTCCTTCGCTTCTTTCCTCCCTTTCTCCTTTTTTATTCTTTCTCTCGATGATCCGTTTCTTTGTTCATTGCGCTGGAGGAAGCAAGACTGAATTCGCAACCGCAATAAAGCTGGTTATAGAAATCGTTGATATGGAGGAGTTCATTGCGTCTCATCTGAAGTCCTCCTTTTCGCCAGTTTTGTTCCCACCATTCCACATCAGGGCAGTCTTCTACGGCAATATGTCCAGCCATATCTATCTGTCTGATATTCTTCCAGCGCGATGAAGCCAGAGTTGTTGTCAGTAGATGTATTCCGTGCGTTTGAGCGTAGGCAGCTGCTCTTTTTAGGCGAAATTGAAAGCATACGGAGCATCTTGAACCGCGTTCTGGTTCATTTTCAAGCCCTGTGACGGCTTTTCTCCATTCGTCATGGTCATATTCGTCTTCAATGTACGGAACTCCCTGTTGGGCAAGAAAACGGATGATTTCCTGCTTGCGGGTTTCATATTCTTGAAATGGGTAGATATTGCTATTAGAAAAAAAGACAGTTGGTTTCATACCATTGCGCAACATACATTCTACAATGGCAGATGAACATGGGGCGCAACAGGCGTGCAGCAAAACTTCATGCCCTTCAGCTTTGCTTCCATCTGGAAGTAAAAGCTTTACATATTTATATTGCTCTTCTGGAAGTATCTTCATTTTGTTTATTCTGTTTTATAAATGGAGTTTATTGATATCCTTGATAGTTTCCTTATCTATCCCTCAATTGATTTCTTTCCTATCCCTCAATTGATTTCCTTTCAAATCGCTCCGTTGTTTCCCTTAGGGAATTAAAATGAAATGTTCATTTTTTTGTTTTCCGTTTTAACATATAGTCTTATAAAAACAAAAAAACAAATGGGGTACAATCTCACGACAACCCCCATTTGCCCAAATATATGCGAAAACTAATGCAAAGATACTGTTTTTTTTCTAACTTTCAATTTTTTAGAGTTATTTTTTTTGTAAGATGCTGATATTTAACTAATTATTAACAGAAGTATCAGTTGAATACTAATGATTGTTAACTGGCTTGCGTTAATCTGTCTTAAATATTATCCCTTTCTATCGAACGTATAGTTTTTTTTATTAAATTCGCAGAAAAACTAACAATAAGACGGAACTGTTGGCAACTAACAACATGAAGAAATGATTCACAACTAAACAATATGGAGGAATGATTATGAATATCAGTACAGGCATCAAGCAAGCGGCAATTTTAGCTATAGGCATCATTGCACTTGGATATTGTATCAAGTCAGGTTTGGAAGGCTTGGCGGGTAAGGATCGGAAGGTTGTGGTAAAGGGCTTATCGGAAAAGGAGGTGGAGGCCGACAAGGTGACATGGCCTATCCTCTCGAAGGAAATAGGTAATGATTTGCCTAATCTTTATCAGACCATCAATCATACGACAAGTACCATCCGACAGTTCTTGCTCGCAAATGGAGTGAAGGAGAGCGAAATCAGCGTGAATGCTCCGGTGGTCATCGATCTTAATGCTGAGCGCTATGGGGATAATCGTCAGCCTTATCGCTATAATATTACTTCCATCATCACAGTCACTTCCAACAATGTGAAACTCATCAGGAGCCTTATTGCCCGGCAGGGAGAATTGCTCCAGAAAGGTATCGCCATTGTAGATGGAGGATACGATAATCCTGTAAAGTACGAATATGTGGCTTTTCGCAAGATGAAACCAAAGATGATGGAGGAGGCAATAGCAAATGCTGAGCAAACCGCAGAGCAGTTTGCTAAAAACAGTAAGAGCAAGATAGACAAGATTATGAATGCGGATCAGGGACAGTTCTCTATTGAAAACCGCGATTCCAATACTCCTTATATTAAAAAGGTAAGAGTAGTAACTACTGTTACTTATTCATTGAAGGATTAATGCTTTGGCGGATTATCTAAAATAAAGACTCATCGCAGGGAATCAATTTTTCCCCAACGATGAGTCTTTTATTTTTAATATGCAAGCAGAAAATGATTTTTTCTGTTGTGGAGGGGATTATAGAGCTATTTCTTCGTACTCCAATCCGAAAACATCGGCTATTGCCTTGAAGACAATCTTCCCATTTACGATGTTCAGTCCCCGATACAGAGCCTTGTTGTCTTTGCAAGCCTGTTTCCATCCCTTGTCGGCAAGAGCTATGGCGTACTTCAACGTGGCATTGGTCAAAGCTGTAGTAGAAGTATGAGGTACGGCTCCAGGAATGTTGGCTACGGCGTAATGTACGATTCCATCTATTATGTAGATAGGATCGGAATGGGTGGTAGGATGGGATGTCTCGAAGCAACCACCTTGGTCAATAGCTACATCCACAAGTACGGTGCCAGGTTCCATCAATTTCAACATGTCCTTCGTGATAAGATGAGGGGCTTTATCACCTGGAACAAGTACGCTGCCCACCACAAGATCAACATCAGGCAATGCCTTTCGAATATTGTGCTCATTGGAGTAGAGTGTATGTACATTGATAGGTAGTTCCATCTCCAGTTGGCGAAGACGAGGCAGACTGATATCTGTAATCCATACGTCAGCTCCCAGTCCGGCAGCCATTCTTGCAGCAGCCTCTCCTACGGTTCCACCGCCCAGTATCAGAACTTTAGTACGGTTTACTCCAGGCACTCCGCTTATGAGTTTGCCTTTTCCTCCCTTGTTTTTCTGCAGGTAGTATGCGCCATTGATGGTGGCCATTCTTCCAGCTACTTCGCTCATCGGAATGAGCAGAGGCAGATGATGGTCATCAGTTTCCACGGTTTCATAGGCAAGACATACGGCACCGCTCTTGATCATAGCGTCGGTAAGAGCTCTGTCGCAGGCGAAATGGAAGTAGGTAAATACCAGCTGGTCTTTGTGGATGAGGGGATATTCCTCAGCAATTGGTTCCTTTACCTTGACTATCATTTCTGCTTCTCGGTAAACACTCTGAATGTCGGGAAGGATTTTTGCTCCAACCTTTATATACTCTTCATCAGCAAAACCGCTGTTTTCGCCAGCAGTGTGTTGTACTACTACTTCATGACCATGAAGAATGAACTCAGCTACTCCAGCAGGGGTCATTCCCACGCGGTTCTCATTATTCTTGATTTCTTTTGGAATACCTATTTTCATGACATTCGGTTTTAAAAGGTTAGACATTATTTTAATGGTCTAAAGATACGGAAAAAAACAATTGGTTGTATGATTTGTAAAGAAGATTTAACATATCTTTCTTGTCTGTTTAGGATTAGAATATAAAAATGATTAAAAAGAGAGAATTCTTTCATTTTTTTGCTTATCTTTGCATAAGATAAGCTGCACTCGGCAATTTGAAAACAAGTTTTCATTGCGCTCATTTGCATTATCTTTGCATAAGAAACTACCTTTATAAAAGTGGTGGATTAAGCAAAAAGTCCCTTGGAGACGTGCATAAGTTTAATTGAATAACAGAAAATCAGATATGAAAAAAGACAAGAAGATGATGCCCTGGAAGAGGGACTCAAAATGCCTGATGGCAACTGTGGCGTTCAGCCTTTCTCTCTTGCCGGCGCAAGGAGAGGCGGTTCATTTTACCATTCTTCCTACTTCGCCAGAGCAGCATATCCAGCACTTTGGCGCAAGTGATGCGTGGAGTATGCAGTTTCTCGGTCTCTGGCCAGAAAAGCAACAGGAGCAGATAGCAGACTGGTTGTTTTCCGTGGAAAATGATGAGACGGGGAAACCGAAGGGAATCGGTCTGTCGCTCTGGAGATTCAATCTGGGCGCAGGAAGCGAGGAACAGGGAGAGGCTTCGCAGATTCAGCGAGGTTCCCGAACCCAATGCTTTCTGAATGCCGATGGAACCTACGACTGGAATAAGCAGGCGGGGCAACGACGCTTCCTGAAACTCGCCAAGCAGAGAGGAGTTCCTTATTTGCTGGCTTTCTGCAATTCTGCTCCCGTCTTTTATACGCAAAATGGACTCGCCACGAATACCGGACGGGGAGGAACCATCAACCTGAAAGACGACTGCTATCAGAAGTTTGGAAAGTTTATCGCCACTTCGCTCAAGGGGATTGAGGAGCACGACGGTATCCACATCGACTATATGAGTCCAATCAACGAACCCGATGGACATTGGAACTGGACGGGACCGAAGCAGGAGGGAAGTCCTGCTACCAACCGTGAGGTGGCCCGGGTGGTAAGAGAATTGAGCAAGGCCTTGGTGAAAGAAAAAATGAATACGCAAATCCTCATCAACGAGTCGAGCGATTACCGCTGTATGTTGGCTACGCATGAGACCGACTGGCAGAGGGGTTATGAAATCAACGCTTTCTTTACCAAAGACAGTACGAAAACCTACTTGGGCAACGTAAAGCAGGTGCCGATGCTGATAGGTGGTCACAGTTATTGGACCAATACGCCAGTACCTTATATGCGTGAAGTGCGTATGCAGATAAGGGAAGCCTGCCGACAGAAGGGCATTAAGTTCTGGCAGACCGAGACTTGCATCATGGGGAATGATGAGGAAATAGGCGGTGGCGGCGGTTATGATTTCTCCATGAAGACCGCTCTCTACGTAGCCCGCATCATCCATCACGACCTGGTCTATGCCAACGCCGAGAGCTGGAGCTGGTGGCGTGCTGCTGGTGGCGACTATCGCGACGGATTGCTCCGCATCTACAGTAGGGATGGCTGGCAAACCGGTTGGGCAGTCGATTCCAAACTCCTCTGGTCTTTGGGCAACTATTCCCGCTTTATCCGTCCTGGTGCCCAGCGTTACGACATTTCAGCTACTGATGCAGACGGAAAGCAGGTGGAGGAGGGATATAATGATCCTCGGGGCGTGATGTGTTCTGCCTACAGAAATGTGGATGGAAAATGGGTGATGGTGGCAATCAATTATTCTGAGGACGTCAAGCCTATAACGTTGCAGGTGGCAGGAATGAGCCGGATGGAGTGGAAAATGTATCGCACCAGCGATGTTTCCTCCGAGAGTTTGGCTCCTGTAGGAAAATGTATGGAGAAGGCAGTTCTCGCACCTCGAAGCATTACGACGTTTGTGCAGGAATGATAAAACATCTATCTCAGATGGAGAGCTTATCCATTCTTTCAAAATTTTATAGGATCTAATGGGAATTGATGATTAAAGAAGTTTAGTTAATCCTGGAATTTGATGAATAAAGAAGTTGGGTCAATCCAGGAAATTGATAAATTCCCAATATGAATAAAATAAGCCGTTTAGAGAGAATCTCTGAACGGCTTATAATGTCCTTGGTCGGCAAAGGCGAGCATTTCCTTATCGCCACGACTGTCTCCGAACGCTTCGATTTCATATCGTGTACGGTCGAAATCGAGTGTTGAGGCTCCCTTTCCATTATTGATGGTACGGGTCAGGGCTTCGCAGATGCGATGAACTTTCTCCTCGCCATAGCAGTTGTTGGTCTTGAAATAGCCGGTTACTTTTCCGTTGGCTACTTCTATCTGGGTGCCGAGAACTTCCACATCAGTTAGGTTTTGGAAGTCGAAGAAAGGCTTCACCCAGTTGTCGATACTGGCGCTTACGATCAATACCCGTTCTTTCTTGCGCTTGGCTTCTTGTATTTTTCCAATACCACTCAGGCGCAGCAGATAGAGATTCTTAGCAGCAAAATTGACGCAGTAATCATCAAAATCTTCGATGCTCATACCGCCGAAGAAGTGCTTGAAAATGATTTGCTTCGCTTTCCAGTTGGGGAAAAGATGCAGTTTCATCAGCACGAGGATGGGGCTATAGAGCAGGAAACCCATGAGGAAGCGCGTCTTCCCCATGCTGAATTTGATAAACTCGATAAGTGTATCTTTCTTTGTGAGCGTTCCGTCAAAATCGAAACAATATATTTTTTCTTTTTTCATCATTTCATTTCTCATTTCTCATTTGTCATTTGTCATTTATCTCAGTATTTCCTTTTTCCCGAAGAAATAAGCCAATTTTGTTTTTTCCATAACCTTGGCAATAGCGATGCTTCCTGCGATGGCAAGGATAATGGTAAAAGCAGCCAGGAGGATTTCACTCTTGTCGAAGGCGAACAGAGGATGATAGAATTTCGCCGCCATTGTGAAGATGGGATGGAAGAGATAAATCGGCAACGTGTTCTTACCTATATATAATAAGGTGGACTTTCCTATCATTTGCGACTTGTAATATTGGTTCAACCACATAAGCGCAGAAATGCAGCACCAGCAGGAGAAAGCAACAGCCATGTTCCCCCAGTCATAGAGGTCTTCCCGATAGAGGATGAAAGGCCAGAGAATGAACGACAAGGGAGTAGGGCGGAAAACCTTGTTGAAGTCGATGCGGCATTGGCGGATAACGACTCCGGCAAAATAATAAATGGCAGCCGTGATGTTCAGGGCTGGGGTCTTGCTGACCAGCAGCATCAGAATCGCCAAGAGAAAAAGACGGGTTGTTAAAGACAGGGTCTCCTCCGTCTTTCCCTTGTTTATATTGCTGCAAGAATCATTCTCTTTATTATTCCTGCAAGAACAACGCCCCCTGTATTTGCTGATTATATCACAAGCCCGGAAGCTCCCGTAATACAAGATTCCACAGATAATCATGGTTTGGATAAACCAATATGGACCGATGGAAGTGACGAAGATTTTTTGGACGATTTGCGACAGGGAGAGTTCGGTAATGCCATCTCTTACTGGCAGGAAATAGGAGAGCACGGAAAATCCCGTCACCATGATGATGTATGGCAGAGCCAGACAAAGCAGATATTTGCCAAACTGCCTGCCCGTTTTCCCGATGTTCACCAGATAACCCGTGATGATGAGAAAGGTAGGCATCATGAACGAGAGAATGCCTGTCTTCAGATGAGGATAAGCATTCCCGAAACTCACGATATGGATGAGGATCATCAGTATGATGAGAATGGATCGGATGAAATCTAAATCTGTATTCCGTTTCATGCCTTATGCGATATAGATGAGGAACAGGAAGGCGGCAAGCCAGGCTACTACGATAACCTGGGTGATGCGGTCGCGGAGCAGAATCTTGGTAGGGTCGCCACTCTGCTGGTCAACAACTGCTATCTGGATGTAGCGCAAGAGTCCTACCAGCACGAAAACCGTTGTGAGATAGAGTTTGTCGGTATGGAAATGTTCCAGAACCTCCGGACTTACTGTGTACATAATGTAGCAGACCAGAGTGACCGAGGCGGTAATGGTAATCGCCTGATTGATGAAAGTCAGATTGTAGCGGCTCGTATTCTTGCGTGGAGCCTCTCCGGTCTTTTCCATTCTTATCACATCATCGCGGCGCTTGGCAAAGCTCATGAAGAGGGTGATGAGGAAGGTCATCAGCACAATCCACTTGCTCAGTACCACGCCCGTTGCCACACCACCTGCCAGCAGACGGAGCACAAAACCGAAGGCTACGATGCAGACGTCTATGATGGCATACTGCTTGAACTTTGCGCAATAGCCTAAGTTCAGGCACCAGTAGAAAAGGATAATGCCCATCGTTTTCCAACCATCCAACAGACTGCTGAAACCGATGGAGAGTATCAGCATCAGAAACATCAGTCCATACGCCTGTTTTACCGATACGGCTCCGGAAGCTATCGGGCGATGGCATTTCACGGGATGACGTCGGTCTGCCTCCACATCGTAAATGTCGTTGAAACAGTAGATGCTGGAAGCAGCAAAACTATAGGCGAAGAAAGCGATGACTCCTGCCAGCAGGGCACTGGTATTGAAAAGTTCCCCGCCAAAGAAGAGCGGCATAAAGATAAAGCCGTTTTTAATCCATTGCTTCGGGCGAATGAGGCGCATCAGAGCAGACAACCCCTTACTGTCCTTTTCTATATTATCTATTTCTTTCATAAACTCCTATTTTTATTTAAATTCTTTCCCTTTCCTTTCCTTTCATTTCTCATTTTATTGTCTTTCTCATTTGTAATTTCTTAGAAATCCAGCCCACGATTTTTGCCAATATCCAGGAGGCAGGGAGCGTGATGGCGATGCAGGTGAAGAAGGTAGGCCAATAGCTCCAATGCCATTTCTCGATATAGTAGAGCACGAAGTGGATGTGGATGAGGTAGGCCTCCAGACTCAAAGCGCCCACAAACATGAATGCCTTGTTTACCCATTTCGGAGTGCGGCGGAAGATGCGGTTGAGCAGCAGAATGCTGGTTACTGTGAGCGGGATATAGAGCATTCTTTCCAGGAAGAGCGGGAAATGACCATGCTTCACCTGCTCCAGGAAAATGCTGGAGAGAAGCGTCATCAGAAACATGATCCAGATCATCCAGATGCTTGCCCCGTCGAGCGTATCCTTGCGGCGAACCATCTCGCCCATGTTGATTCCGATGAAGAATATCGGTACGCGGCTCCAGAAAATCTCCAGATGACCAACTGCCTGATGGATAGGAGTAACGTATTGCACCAGGATGCACCACATCACCATGACCACGGGCAGCCAACGGTAGATAGGATGGCGCTTGATGAGTTCCATATAGCCTGGAGCAAAGAGATAGAGCATCATCGTGGCAGGAATGTACCAGAAGTTCAACTCATCGTGCAGCCAGAAACCCCAGTTGATGGAAATCTCTCCGAAGAGATAAATCCAGTCCCACGTACTTCCGCCATGAAAACGGGGAATGTAGAAGAGGCAGGCGATGATGAGCCAGGCAGGATAAATGCGGAGATAACGGCGGATGAAGAAACGCTTAACGTCAGGATTCTTGACCCATGAAAACCACAGACCGATTCCGCTGAGGAAGAGAAACATATCTACTCCCACATTTCCCATTCGGCGAAGTCCATAGAAAGCATCTTCACGTGGTAATCCCACATGAAAGAGGATGATGAAGAGCATGGCTGCTCCCATCAGTTCACCACGAAAACGGCTGATATTTGCCAGTTCTATATCTTTTATCTTCATAGGCGTAAGCTAAGTGGAGAGTGAAGAACGAAGAGTGAAGAATCCTCTTGTCTTCTTGTTTATATTTCTTGATAATGATGAGGTGGAAAACGAAAAAAGCTTCTAAAGCTTCGGATTTGGTATTTTCTTCATCAGTTGCGTGAACAACCAAGCCAGGCAGATGCTCGATACGATGTAGAGGAGCAGACCTGCATACATATCTCCCTGTCGGCTGATAGGGATGAAAATCTTTCGTGTGATAGGGTGGCAGACGAAAAGTGCCGCCGAAATGCCGCCCATCCATTCCAATATCCTGTTGACTCCTGACAACCAGTTGACTCCTGACAGAAATTTGGCGGTCAGTACGCTGAGCAGACAGATGAAGAGGGGCACGAAGGTCCATCCCATCATGCTGCCGCTGAGACTGTAGATGATGGAGCAGCAGAAGATGATGCCGAAGAAATTCGTCACGTTGTGATGGAAAGTCATCAATATCTTCTCGCCATATCGGGCATAGAGTACGCCTAACCCGAATGGCAACATTCCTCCCATGAAATTATAGCGGTAGCGGTTCATCGCCTCGCTCTCTGGATTGTCCCATCCCAACGCTATCTGTATCACTATGCAGACTACCATCAGTCCTACGGTGAATCCCCAATGTTTGCGATAGATGAACAGACGATAGATAATATAGAGTTGGAGCATCAATCCGAAAAACCAGAATGGTCCTGGCCAGATGATGCGGTCTGGGTCGGGCAATATATTATTAAACATACCTAACATCGCCACGACATCAAGTGTAGCATACTTGTGCGGACCGTATGTGATGTAGTCGAGCATGGTGAAGGCCACGAATCCCACAATCATCATCTTGAAGAGTTTCAGATAATGATAGCGGATGAAGCGAAGCGGCTCTTTCCAGTTCCACATAGTCTTTCCGTTGATGTTGACAAATTGTGTCGAGGCATCAAGATGTGGCTTTGCTTCATATTTCAATACCAGTCCGTATGCGCTCAGGAAGAGGAATACTGGTACGCCATAATGTCCGAAGAATGAGATGAGATGGAACGGCAGATTGAGGTCTGGATTGACCAAAACCTGGTTCAGCCAGTCCACGTTGTGTTGAAAATACTGATACTCGTTCTCCTTGACGATAGAACCTATCCAATGGCAGTAGTTGTGCAGGAAAATGCCGATAATGGCAAGTCCTCGCAGCACATTACATTCCGAACGACTTAAAGTGGGTGTATTCATATCTTATTTCTCCTATTCTTTATTGAATGATAGGGGCATATTCTTTTTTATGGGTGCAAAATTACGTATTTTGTTTTGAATATGCAATATTCCTATTTCTTTTTCTTTTTATGTCCCATGGCAGCTTCTGCATCCTTCAGCCTTTTCTGCTTCTCCATTTCCGCATCCCTCACCTTGTCATAGTCGGCGCTGTTTTTCAGGATGCGAGGGCGCATTTCGTCATACTCTGGGCTTAGGATGTTGTACTTCGGATTGTAGGTAGGAGTCTCGATGCCTGCTAAATATAATAATAGGTGAGGCAAGGCATCGGTCATGAAACGCTTGTCCTTCGCCTTGCGAATCTGGCGGTAGATGTCACGATGGCTGCTGATGTACTTCTGGGAACAGAAAATCCAGAAAGGAATCTCAAACTCGTAGTGAGCCAAAGGCCAGTCGATATTGGCAGAATGGTTGCGGCAGATGAAACCGCGGTTGCCCTCATAGCACTCCTCGCCATGGTCGGGCATGTAGATGACGATGGCGTTCTTCTTGGAATAGCGCTTCACAATCTGCGCCACGATAGAGTCGTTGTAAAGGGTGGCGTTGTCGTAATGGCTCAGCACCTTGCGCTGCTTGTCGGTCAGCTCTGGGCGCTTGTCCTCGTAACTGCCCGCCCAGAAATGGGTCTGACTGTGCTTGTAGCGGGTCTTGTAATCCACGTGCTGACCCATCAGGTGGAAGATGGTGAGATTATACTTACTGTTGGTTTCAACTTCCTTCAGTCCGTTGTCATAGTCCTCCAACAGTCCGTCGTCCAAGGCGTGTAGCTCCGTGTTGCGGCTGTCAAACTGCAACTTGCTGAGTTTCGGATTGTTGAGGAAGAAACCGCCGCTGAAGTCATATACGGCTTCCTTGGCCTGCGGCAGAAATTCATTGGTGATAAAGGTGACGTGGTAACCTGCCTTGCGGAAGATTTCCGGGAAGAGAGGGTAGTCGCACCACTCGCCCTTCTCGCCGATGACATGAGTGGAGAATACGTTCTTGAAAACAAAGCTGGTGAGATTCCAGCAGGTCACGACATCCGTAAATTTGGTCAGTTTCTTGGTCTTTTCCAATGCCACCTGATAAGGAGTCGTATCCATGAAATAACCGTATTGCTGGGAATGCTGCTTGCCGAAGCTCTCGCCGATGATGAGCACAATCTGTGGCGAACGGTAGGTGCAGGTATCTACCTCCACCTTGTCGGCAGCATGAATCAGTTGGGTAATCTGGTTGGCTGCCAACTTATTGGCGTAGATGCTGAAATTGAGTCGGTAGATAGGCATGTAGAGATTGGCGCAGTCCTTCTCCGTGAGGGTATGTTCCACTTCGCCGATAGTCTTGCCCGTCATCAGCTTGTGGATGGCCATCTTGTTGTGCCAGGAAGTGCAGGCGCTCCAGATGAAGAGGGCGATGCAGCAGAAGCCGGCTACCTGAGGCAGGAGTCGGGTGATGCGATCAATATGAATGGTAAGCCAACCGTAGAGCGGTTTGCTGAAGGAGGCAAAGAGTACCGATACTTTCCAGATGAAATGGCGGAAACGGCGGAAAGCGGTGAGTATCTGCACGAGGATAAGCAGCAATACCCAGCCCACACTACTGAAGATAACCTCGGTAGAGAGGCAGGCTGCGATGAAGTTGCTTGCCTCGCTGCTGTTGGTTTCGCCCACCAGCATGAGCATGGAAGGGTTGAGCGTGGAGCCGAAATTGACGAAGCAATAGACATCAGCTATCGCCACGGCATACAAGATGAGATAGAGTACACCTCTGATGCAGAAGCGTACTTTCTTAGGAATCAAAGCCAAGACGGCACAAACGATGTAGAGGTCGAAAAACAGTTCCAGATACAGGTTGTCGTAGAGCTCACCCCATCTCGGGAGCGTTACCACGGCAGTCAGTATGCCCAAAATATACATGAACGTAAAGAAGTTAGCATTACGTCGTATCGGTTCAAATGCCAGGCACAAAGCCTTCTTGATGTATTTCTTCCAATTCATATCTTCCATATTATAATTTCTCATTTCTCATTTCTCACTTCTCATTTCATAATATCTGCATGCCAAGTCCTCGATGGCTTCCGGCACCATTCCGTGGATACTTTTCCCCTGAAGAATCGCCTGGCGAATCTGGGTGCTGCTGATGTTGAGCAGAGGCGTTTCCACGATGGTTACTCCCTGTGGAACGGCTCCGATGCTTGCTCCCTGACGGGGATAGACCACGATAGGGTAGTGGGCGAGAATGTCGTCGTGATGAAACCACTTGTCGAAAGCGGCCCAGTTGTCTCCACCTATTAATAAGGTGAAGTCGATGTCGGGATAATCCTTGCTCAGCGCCTGGAGCGTATGCCAGGTGTAGGAAGGCTTCGGAAGATGGAATTCATAGTTACAAGCCTTCAGCTGGCTTTCCCCTTTGAGCGCCTTTTCCACCAGTTCGAAGCGCAAGGAGTCGTCAAGCAGGTCGGTTGCTGCCTGCTTGAACGGATTCTGTGGTGAAACCATAAACCACACCTCGTCCAGTCCCGCCTTTTCGCAGAGGCTCTTGGCCAGAGCAATGTGACCGGTATGTATCGGGTTGAAACTTCCTCCGAATATTCCTACTTTCTTCATTCTTCGTTCTTCACTTAAAATTCTTCACTCTTCACTTAGGATTCTTCACTCTTCACTTAAAAAATCCTTGACGAGCTGATAAACCTCCTGCTGCGCCTTCTCCAAGTTGTCGTTTACTACTACATGGTCAAACTGTGGAGCAAAGGTCAGCTCATAGCTTGCCTTGGCAAGTCGCTGTTCAATCACCTCTGGTGCATCCGTACCACGACCATTCAGACGTCGGCGCAATTCCTCTACCGAAGGAGGTTGCACGAAGATGCTCAAGGCACGCTCACCATAGAATTTCTTGATATTGACGCCACCCTTGACATCTACGTCGAAAATGACGGATTCGCCAGCATTCAGCTGGTTTTCCACCTGAGATTTCAGCGTGCCGTAGAAGCGGTCCTGATAAACCTCCTCGTATTCCAGGAACTCCTCGTTGGCAATCTTAGCCTTGAATTCCTCAGGAGTGAGGAAGAAATATTCCACACCATTCTTTTCTGTACCACGAGGGGCGCGGGAGGTGCAACTGATGGAGAAGGCCAACTTCAATTCCGGGTGTTCCTTCATCAACCAGTTGACTATCGTGCTCTTTCCGCTGCCGGAAGGAGCGCTGAAAATTAATAATCCGTTCTTCATAATTATATCATTAATTTTATGATTCCAATTATAGTGCATTCAGCACCTGCTCCTTGATCTGCTCCAATTCGTCCTTCATCTTCACCACGATGTTCTGCATTTCAGCCTGATTGCTCTTAGAACCGGTGGTGTTGATTTCGCGACCCATCTCCTGAGCGATGAAACCGAGTTTTTTGCCCACGCCGTGACCTTCCTCGTTCATGGTCTCACGGAAATACTTCAGGTGGTTGGTAAGGCGCTGCTTCTCCTCGCTGATGTCGAGCTTCTCGATGTAGTAGATGAGCTCCTGCTCCAGGCGGTTCTTGTCGTAGTTGACTGAAGGAATCTGTTCCAGACCGCTCACGATGCTGGCACGGATTTTCTCCACACGGGCTTTCTCGTATGGTTCGATGCTGGCAAGGAGTGCCTGAATATTATCCACTTTCTCCGTAAATTTCTTCTGGAGAGCAGCACCTTCCTGCTTGCGGAAGTCCACCAGATGACCGATGGCCTGCAAAATTGCACTTTTAGCAGCTTCCCACTCCTCTTCAGTCAATTCTTCCATTTCAGTTCGTGTTGTTACATCAGGAAGACGAAGAAGTGTGCCATACCAGTCAGTAGGCTCAGGAATACCGGTCTGAGCCGAAATCTGCTTGATTTGGTGGTAATAATTCTCTACAAGCGCAGCGTTGATAGGAGTCGCATCAGCACCCGCGCTTTTCTCTATCCAGATAGCAAAGTCAACCTTGCCTCTTTCCAGCATTTTAGCGATGATCTGGCGAATCTCCATCTCCTTTTCACGATAGAGAGGTGCTATACGTGTAGAGAGGTCAAAAGACTTGCTGTTTAATGACTTTATCTCTACATTAATTTTCTTTTCTTTGTAGGCAACGGTAGCTTTTCCGAAGCCTGTCATTGACTGTATCATATAATCTTTCACGTTAAATTTCTGCAAAAGTACAAAAAAAAGCGAGAAAATGATTAAATTTGCACCTTATTTAAGAATATATTTTTAAATTATGTCTTGTATATTGAATATTGAAACGAGTACCGACGTGTGCTCAGTAGCAATTAGTGATAATGGACAGGTGATTTTCAACAAGGAAGATCACAGCGGTCCTAACCATGCAGTTAAGTTAGGTGTTTACGTAGATGAGGCTCTTAGTTTCATAGATGCCCATGGTATTTCTTTGGAGGCTGTGGCGGTAAGTTGCGGTCCTGGTTCTTATACCGGTCTCCGCATCGGAGTCAGTATGGCGAAGGGAATCTGCTATGGCCGTGATGTGAAGCTCATCTCCATCCCTACGCTCGAACTGATGGCTGTTCCTGTATTGCTCGGTGAGCATCCGGCTGAGGAAGATGCGCTTATCGTTCCTATGCTTGATGCCCGCAGAATGGAAGTCTATGCCAAGGTGATGGATCGTTCCCTGAAGGAGGTGCGCCCTATCCAGGCTGATATCGTGGATGCTGAAACCTACAAGGAGTATCTCGATCGTGGAACTGTCTATTTCTTCGGAAATGGAGCCGAGAAATGTATGGAGGTCATCAATCATCCGAATGCCCGACTCGTGAAGGGCATCGAACCGTTGGCGAAGAACATGGCTCCGCTGGCAGAGAAGCGCTTCGTGGAAGGCAAGTTCGAGGATGTGGCTTACTTCGTTCCTTTCTATCTGAAGGACTTTGTGGCCAAGATGCCGAAGAAACTGCTCTAAGGGAAGAAACTGCTCTAACGGCGGGTTTCTCATATATAATATAAAAAGAACATTCATCAATCATCATTAGAATGAATATAGAAGGATTAGATTACAATACCCAACGCGAAAAGTTGGTCTTGCCGGAATATGGCAGGGAGATTCAGAGTATGGTCGATCATGCCGTCGGCATCAAAGACCGTGCTGAGCGCCAGCATTGTGCGGAGTCTATTATCGCCATCATGGACCACATGTTTCCTGATGGTGCAGATGCCGAGGAACATCATCGCAAACTCTGGGACCATCTCGCCATCATGAGCGGTTTCAAGCTCGATATCGACTATCCCTTTGCCGTGAAGCAGGCTGAGGATATTGCCAAAAGACCCGATCCGATGGATTATCCGAAGACGAGAATCCCTGTGCGCCACTATGGCTCCATGATGTTTGAACTCTTCGACAGACTGAAGAATATGGAGCCGGGAAAGGAGCGTGATGAACTGGTGAAGCTGACTGCCAATCAGATGAGACGCGACCTGGCACAATGGAGCCACAGTTCCTGTGATGAGGAAAAGGTGGCTGCCGACCTGGCCCGTTTTACCGATGGCAAGATCCACCTCGACCTGAAGAACTTCAAGTTTGAGAAACTGGTGCTGGTTCACGATAATGTGCTGCAGAAAAACAACAATGGGCAGAGAAATAATGCTCAGAAGAACGGTTCTCAGAAAAATAATAATGCTTCTCAGAAAAATAACAAGAAAAGGAATAATAAGTAGCTTATGGAGTCATTCATCATAGAGGGCGGCCACCCGCTCAAGGGAACGATTGTCCCACAAGGTGCCAAGAATGAGGCATTGGAGGTCATCTGTACCACGATTTTAACCAAGGATCCTGTGCGCATCAAGAACGTGCCGGACATCCTTGATGTCAACAATCTCATCAAGTTGCTGAAGGAAATTGGAGTCAAGGTGACACAGAATAGCCGCAACGATTATACTTTCCAGAGCGATGAACTCAATCTCGACTATCTGGACAGCATAGAGTTTGTGAAGAAATGCTCCTCTCTTCGTGGCAGCGTGCTCATGATTGGTCCGCTCTTGGGCCGTTGCGGAAAGGCTACGATTGCCAAGCCGGGTGGCGACAAGATTGGTCGCCGTCGTCTCGACACTCACTTCTTGGGTTTCAAATATCTGGGAGCCAAGTTTATGCATGATGACGAGCGCAATGTCTATCAGATAGAGGCAGACCACTTGAAGGGCTGCTATATGCTGCTCGATGAGGCTTCCGTTACGGGTACCGCCAATATCATCATGGCTTCTGTGCTCGCCAAGGGTACTACCACCATCTATAATGCAGCCTGCGAACCCTATATCCAGCAGCTCTGCCATCTGCTCAATGCGATGGGAGCACGCATCAGCGGTATCGCCAGCAATCTCCTCACCATCGTGGGCGTGGAGAGTCTGCATGGAGCCGAACATACCATTCTGCCGGATATGATCGAGGTGGGTTCCTTCATCGGAATGGCTGCCATGTGTGGCGCTGGTGTCCGCATCAAGGACGTATCGGTCAAGAATTTGGGAATCATTCCTGATGCCTTCCGCCGCTTGGGTGTGAAAATCAAGGTAGAGGGCGATGATCTCTTCATTCCAGAACAGAAGCATTATGTCATCGATTCCTTTATCGACGGCACCATCATGACTCTCTCGGATGCTCCTTGGCCAGGCTTGACTCCAGACCTTCTCTCCGTCCTGCTGGTAGTGGCTACCCAGGCTCGCGGTAGCGTCCTCTTCCATCAGAAGATGTTCGAGAGCCGTCTCTTCTTTGTGGATAAACTCATCGACATGGGTGCGCAGATCATCCTTTGCGACCCTCATCGTGCCGTGGTGGTAGGTCACGACCATAAGCTCACGCTCCGTGCAGGCAGAATGACGAGTCCGGATATCCGTGCCGGAATCGCTCTGCTGATAGCAGCCATGAGCGCCAACGGAACCAGCCGTATCGCCAATATCGCACAGATAGACCGTGGATATGAGGACATCGAAAACCGCCTCAACGCATTGGGTGCCAAGATTACCCGTGTCTGCGATTAGGTAAGTGAAGAGTGAAGAACGAAGAGTGAAGAATTCATTTGCTTTACGAATCATAAAGTTCAAAATTCAAAGTAAAGTATGATAAGACGTGACGACGTATATAAGATAGGTAAGCTCGGAAAGCCTCACGGCGTGAAGGGAGAAATCACCTTCGCCATCACAGATGATGTTTTCGACCGTGTGGATGCGGAGTATCTCGTGCTCGACATCAACGGCATCCTCGTTCCTTTCTATATGGAGGAATACCGCTTTAAGAATGATGAAAACGTACTGGTGAAGTTTGAGGATATTGATACGCAGGAACAGGCTCGCAACTATACAGGCTGCGAGGTGTATTTCCCGCGCCATCTTTCCGATAGCGATGGTGAACACATGAGCTGGGCTGAAATCATCGGTTTCCAACTGGTGGATGTTCCTACAGGCAAGGTGGTGGGCATCATCGATCATGTGGATGATTCCACTATCAATCTCCTCTTCGAGGTGACTACCCCGGAGGGAGAGGAAGTGCTGATTCCTGCCAGCAACGACCTCATCGAGGAAGTGAATGCAGAGAAGAAAGAAATCAGAATGGCGATTCCGGAAGGATTGCTGGAACTGTAATTTAAGTGAAGAGTGAAGAATTCAATGGCTTTACTCTTCTGAAGTTCTAATTTCAAGAGTAATGAAAAAACAACAGATATGTATTCTCGGTTCTACGGGAAGTATCGGCACACAGGCGCTGGATGTCATCGAACAGCATAGCGACCTTTATGAGGTCTATTGCCTCACCGCCAACCATCGTGTGAAGGAACTGGCTGCCCAGGCGCACAAGTTTCATCCTGCTGCCGTCGTCATCGCCGATGAGACACTTTATGAGGAGTTGCAGGATCTGCTCCGCGATGAACCTGACATCAAGGTCTATGCTGGTGCACAGGCTCTCTGCGACATTGTGGAGGCTGACCCTATCGACATGGTGCTTGCCTCTATGGTGGGCTTCTCTGGATTGGAACCAACCATCCATGCCATCAAGGCCCGCAAGAAAATCTGTCTGGCCAATAAGGAAACCCTCGTTGTGGCAGGTGAACTCATCTGCCAGTTGGCTCAGCAGTATCATGCGCCTATCCTCCCGGTAGATAGCGAACATAGTGCCATCTTCCAGAGTCTGGTGGGCGAGGATCAGAACGAAATCGACAAGATACTCCTTACCTGTTCGGGCGGACCTTTCCGCAATTTCACCCACGAGCAGTTGGAGAAGGTGACGGCAGCCGATGCCCTCAAGCATCCTACCTGGGATATGGGCGCCAAGATAACCATCGACTCTGCTTCCCTCATGAACAAGGGATTTGAGGTGACTGAAGCGAAGTGGCTTTTCGGCGTACCTGCCGACAAGATACAGGTGCTCATCCATCCGCAGAGCGTGGTGCATAGTGCCGTACAGTTTATGGACGGAGCCGTCAAGGCCCAGTTGGGCGTGCCGGATATGCGCCTGCCTATCCAGTATGCCTTCTCCTTCCCTCAGCGCCTGCCTTTGAAGGGTGAGCGTCTCGACCTTTTCAAGACACAGGATTTGCAGTTCTTCGAACCAGACTACAAGAAGTTCAAGTGTCTGCAACTCTGCTTTGACGCCATCCGCAAGGGCGGTAATATGTCCTGCATCGTCAATGCAGCCAATGAAATCGTCAATGCCGGCTTCCGTCGTGGCGAATGTGGATTCCTGCAGATGGCAGACATCATCGAAGAGGTGATGGCGAAAGCCACCTTCGACAGTCAGCCCGACCTCGACGTCTATCTGCAGACCGATGCCGAGGCTCGCCGCATTGCCACCGAACTGATGCATCATATATAATAAGGTATAATCAATAATCAGAATAATCAATAATTAATGGAAGTATTTTTGATCAAAGCGTTGCAGCTGATGCTCTCGCTTTCCATCTTGGTGCTGCTCCATGAGGGCGGACACTTCTTCTTCTCCAAACTCTTCGGTGTAAGAGTTGAGAAGTTCTATCTTTTCTTCGATCCATGGTTCCACCTCTTTGAGTTCAAGCCAAAGAATTCAGATACTACTTACGGAATGGGCTGGTTGCCATTGGGTGGCTATTGTAAGATTTCGGGTATGATCGACGAGAGTTTCGATACCGAACAGATGAAGCAGCCAGAACAGCCTTATGAGTTCCGTAGCAAACCGGCTTGGCAGCGTCTCCTCATCATGATAGGTGGTGTGCTGGTCAATTTCGTCTTGGCTCTCTTCATCTATTCCATGGTGATGTTCCATTGGGGCGATACCTATGTGGCTACCAAAGACATGAAACAGGGTATGAAGTTCAATACCGAAGCCAAGAAATTAGGTTTCCAGGACCATGATATTCTCTTATCTACAGACTTGGGCGAGTTTAAGACCTATGATGGCGACCTGTTCCGTGAGCTCTCCAAGGCGCAGCGTGTAGATGTATTGCGCAACGGCAAGAAGGTAAGCATCCAGACTCCAGGTGATCTGAACATGCTCGACATGATCAAGGAGACCCCTCGCTTTGTAGAGGTCTTCGTTCCGTTGCAGATTGATAGCGTGATGCAGAATTCTCCTGCAGCCAAGGTTGGTCTGAAGAAGGGCGACCGCATCCTGAGCGTCAACGGCAAGAAGGTGGATTCCTATAATGAGTTGACCGAGGAGTTGGGCAGAGTGGATGATGTGCTTTCCGTAGCGCAGACTCCTAAAGACAGTTTGAAGGCTCTTACTGGCACCCTGACTGTATTGCGTGCAGGCGTTGGTAATAAGAATTCTGCAGCAGATACCCTCAACTTGGCAGTACAGTTTGAGTCCACAGACGAGGGCGTGAAGTTAGGTTTCTACAATCATCCTGTGATGATGGACTATCAGCCAACCCATATCAGTTATGGATTCTTCGAGAGTTTCCCAGCCGGCATCAAGTATGGTTGGAATGTCTTGGCAGGTTATGTAGGTGATATGAAGTATGTCTTCTCCAAGGAGGGTGCCAAGAGCTTAGGCGGTTTCGGTGCATTGGGCAGTCTGTTCCCATCCATGTGGGACTGGCATGCATTCTGGATGATGACAGCCTTCCTGAGCATCATCTTGGCGTTTATGAATATCCTGCCTATTCCTGCATTGGATGGCGGTCATGTCTTCTTCCTGTTGTATGAGATCATTACCGGTCGCAAGCCAGGCGATAAGTTCATGGAGCGTGCCGAGTTTGTCGGTTTCGGTATCTTGATTCTGCTGCTGGTAGTGGCGAATCTGAATGATGTCTTGCGACTGTTTGGAATCCTGTAACAGTGGATTGTTAAGTATTCTGTAAGGTGATTTCTGGATTAGGAAAATAAGAATTAAGAGCACATTAGCTCTATTTATAAAGCAAAAAAGGTGGATTTGTAGAGTGCAGATCCACCTTTTTCGCTTTATAAAATGGAACAAATAGTTCCAGCTTTATACTTTTAGACACATAAAACAATCAGATCATTACACTTTTCGACACATGATAATATCGAAAGCTTACACTTTCTGACACGTAATATCAATGCAAAGCTACACTTTTTTATACATACGACCAAATAAACATTGAGTATAACGCGGGATTTTAAGATATTTTAAAATAATAAGAACCATATTGTCCACCCAACGGTGTATATTGCAATAAAGGGTCTATACACCCTTTTGTCGAGGTGTATAGACCCTTGGAACAACCGCAAAGTATGGATTGATAAATATTGCCAAATTCTTTATTCTCCCATTTGGCTTAGGAGCTATTTTATTCAGTAATCAGTTTTACTTGATTCATCTGTCCATTATCAGCTATAGCTTTTCTTAGCAAATCAATAGTATATTGATTGCAGCCGCTGCTCATAGCCGGCATCTATCACAAACTCATCCTTGGCATATTTCATCTCACAGATATTAATAGCTCCATCAGCACGATCTATCAGCATGTCAATCTGACCTCCTCTCCATTCTGCACCGGTAGCATCCACAAAAGGACGGCAAGACCAGGAATAAACATTCGCCAAAACACCAGAAATACCTAAAGCCTTCTTTCTCTTTGAATATGCGATAGAGATAGGAACGGGAGGAGAAGCCACATTCGGCTGAAATGTTGCCGAAGAGCAGATGAAAGCCAAGCAGTATGCCGAACCTTTCAAGGCTGATAAGCGCAAAGTGATAGCCCTTGCCATAGAACTGGATGATATGGGAAAGGAATTGGTTGATTGGAAGGAAGTATAATTTTACGACAAGGGTCTATACGTCACCTTTTCATCGTGGCATATAGACCCTTGTCGTTTAATGTTCGTTGCGGGCAGAACTTTTTCTAACTGTACGGTTGAAACGGGCTGCCATTATTTAGACTTGTGACACACCCTCTTTAGTATTATTTGACCAATAATGATGTTAATTTCATTCAAATATTTGACGTTATCAAGATTTTGCAGTATATTTGCATCCAAAAGAATTTAAATGTGAATCAAATGGTTAAGCATTTATTAAATTAGAAAATGTTTTATCATTCTTTTTACTATAGTAGCCCTTTGTGGCATGGATTTTTAAAACAGATGATTATGAAACAGGTAGAAGAAAGATACATCAGCTTGCTGACCGACTTCGGCTTCAAGCGAATTTTTGGAACAGCAATGAACAAGGATTTGCTCATTTGCTTCCTCAATAGCTTGTTTAATGGCAAACAGGTTGTGAAGGATGTGTCGTATCTGAACCCAGAGCACGTGGGAGATGTCTATACCGACCGCAGAGCCATCTTTGATGTATATTGCGAAGGCGAAAACGGTGAGAAGTTCATCGTAGAAATGCAGAATGCCTACCAGACGTATTTCAAGGATCGCGCCCTTTTCTACTCAACCTTCCCTATCCGTGAACAGGCACCAAAGGGGAGTGAATGGGATTTCAAGCTCAATCATGTCTATACCATAGCCCTGCTCAACTTCAGCATGAACGAGGATGCTTTCGACAAGGAGAAAATCCGCCATCATGTGCAGTTGTGCGACACAGCTACCCACAAAGTATTTTACGACAAGCTCGAATATATTTATGTAGAGATTTCCAAGTTCAACAAACCCCTGGAAGAACTGGATACGCTCTACGAGAAGTGGCTCTATGCACTGAAGAACCTCTACAAGCTTACCCAGCGCCCTAAAGAACTGTGCGACAAGGTCTTTGATCGCCTCTTCGAGGAAGCCGAGATAGCCAAGTTTACTCCGCAGGAAATGAGGGAGTACGAGACCAGCAAGATGGCATATCGCGACATCAAGAATTCCGTAGACACAGCCAAGCGTGAAGGTATAGCTGAAGGTATGGAAAAGGGAATGAAGGAAGGTATGGAAAAGGGTATGAAGGAGGGTATGGAAAAAGGTATGAACCAGAAAGCCCTGGAAATAGCTAAGAATATGCTGGCAATGGGACTTTCAGCCGAACAGGTTGCCAAAGCTACCCAGCTGCCTTTGGAAATCATTAAGAATCTGAGCAATTCATAAAAAACAGAAAGCGGAGATGTAGATTACGAATATCACCATATAATCAAGGGTCTATACGTCACCTTTTCTTCGTGGCATATAGACCCTTGTCGTTTAATGTTCGTTGCGGACGGAACTTTTTCCGCCCGCAACGGTTTACTGCTTCTTCAAGGTAGGCAATGCTCCTTTAAGTTCGTAACGCCACTCTGAGCCTGCGTTCTGCAAGGCGGTGTTCATGGCATCGACGGCTTTCTGCCAGGTAACGACAGAGCCGTCCACCTTCGTGGCTTTGGTGCTTTTATTATTGTAGCCGATACCTTGTTCATGATTGTTCTTCCAATAGCCGGCGGTCACGGTGGTGTAGTTATTTCCCAAAAAGCCGCCGATATGTACTTGGCCAGTGCTACTACCCGTACTGGTTACGTTGCCCGTGGCATAGCAGGCAAGGAGGCTGCTTCCTGCGTTCATTCCCACCAGACTGCCGCCAGCGATATTCTTTTTGGGGGCTATTTCTAAGGTCACGTTGCCCGTGGCATAGCAAGCGGTCAGGGTGGCACTCGAATTCGTCTGACCTGCCACGCCGCCGACATCGACCGTTCCCTTCACTGTGGCAGAGGAACTGCATCCGGTGATGGAACCGTCTATTTGAGCACCCACCACACCGCCGACATACACCGTGCCGCTGACGCTGCCCGACACCGAGCAGTTTTCAATGGTGCCATCGCTATATCCTGCCACACCGCCGGCAAAGCCCGAACTGCGATTGCTTGTTATCTGTACGTCCTCCATCATCACGTTCTTCACCGTACCGGCATTACCGATAGAGCCGAACAGACCCACAAATTGGTCATATGTCGTAACGGTCAGCCCCTTGATGGTATGACCGCCACCGTCGAAGGTGCCGGTGTATTTGTTGCTGAAACTTGTGCCTATCGGTGTCCAGTCTTTGCCTGTGAGGTCAATGTCTGTGTCGAGGGTAATGTTAATGTCGCTCTTACCTCCGTTCACTAATTCGGCTATATTCATCAGGCCATCAGCGGAGGTCACGGTGTAGCTGCCGTTGCTCTCTATGGTATAGCCCAGGTCTTTTGCCGCAGCGAGGGAGACGGTGTAGGTATATTCACCGCCCGCCTGCCAGATGGTAGCATTCTTCATCTTATAAACGAAGGTCTTGCCGTTAGTGAATGTGCATGTAATGAAGGTCGTGCCAGCTGCCACACTTTGTGGGGCTACGAGGGCGATGTAGGTGTTGCTGCCCTTGTCATACGGGGTGATTATATCCGGGTTGTCGCCTTCGGTGGAGAGACCCGTCAGCTGCACGGATGCCAGCCCCTCGGTGTAGTCCGTCAGAACGATGGTTACCCGCGCCGTGCGGTGGGTGAAGCGAAGCGTGGGGCTACCGTAGGTCACCGTCTGTCCGTCGGCTACGATGAGGTCGCTGCCCTCAAAGTCTTTCTGGGTACTTTGGTTGGCTTTTACCTTTACCGCAGGTGGGGTTGTCTCGCCAGCGGTGTAGGGCCACCACGCTGTGACGGTGATGTCGTTGTGGTTGGTCCAGTAGTACGGGTCGGTAGAGGTCAGCGTGGCGCTGGTGGGGTCGGCGGTGGAGGGCGTCACGTCGTATGCCTTCACCGTGCCGTCCATCAGGACTGCCACGCTCTGCACACCCTCCCAATTGCCGTCCACCGGGGCACGGGTGCCGGCGGTGGCTGTCGCGGCGGGGTTCAGCCCCGTGGCGGTGAAGATGATGGATGTGCCTTCCGCTCCTTCTGGTAGGAAGCCCGCTTCGTCCTGTGTGCAGGCGCCCAATAAGAGGGCGAGCGCTGCAAGTGCAAAAAATCTTATCCTCATAATATCTGTTATTTTATTACTCTGGTTCTTTCCGTTGCGGACGGAACTTTTCCGCCCGACGGTTTACTGCTTCCTCAAGGTAGGCAATGCTCCTTTAAGTTCGTAACGCCACTCTGAGCCTGCGTTCTGCAAGGCGGTGTTCATGGCATCAACGGCGTTCTTCCAGGTTACGCTGGTGCCGTCCACCTTCGTGACTTTGGTGCTTTCCCTATTGTAGCCGATACCTTGTTCATGATTGTTCTTCCAATAGCAGGCGGTCACGGTAATGTAGTTATCTCCCAAAAAGCCGCCGATATGTACATAGCCAGTGCTACTACCCGTACTGGTTACGTTGCCCGTGGCATAGCAGGAAAGGAGGCTTATTCCGTCGTTGAATCCTACCAGACCGCCGCCAGAGATATTCTGTGTGCGGTCTATTTCTATGATCACGTTGCCTGTGGCATAGCAAGCGGTCAAGGTGGCACCAAAAATCGTCTGACCTGCCACGCCGCCGACATTGATCGTTCCCTTCACTGTGGCAGAGGAACTGCATCCGGTGATGGGATGGTCCCTTTGAACACCCACCACACCGCCGACGCTCACCGTGCCGCTAATGCTGCCCGACACCGAGCAGTTTTCAATGGTGCCCCAGCTAAATCCTGCCACGCCGCCGGCATAACCCAACCTGTGATTGCATGTTATCTGTATGCCATCCATCACCACATTCTTCACCGTAGCGGCGCCATTATTGAAATTACCGAGATAGCCGAACAGACCCGCATATTCGTCATTTGTCGTAACGGTCAGCCCCGTGATGGTATGGCCGCCGCCGTCGAAGGTGCCGGTATATGAGTTGTCGTAGTCAGTGCCTATCGGCGTCCAGACTTTGCCTGTGAGGTCAATGTCTGCGGTGAGGGTAATGTTTATGTCGGTCTTACCTCCGTTCACTAATTCGGCTACATTCATCAAGCCGTTGGCGTTATAGACCGTGTAACTGCCGTCGTTCTGTATAGAATAGCCCAAATCCTCAGCCTCGCCGCTCTCGCCGCCGCCGTCAACCCAGCTGCCGATAGTGCAACCCTCTAACGTCAGGCCGGTGGTGTTCACCTTAACGGTATATTTATAGCGGCTGCCCGCGTCTAATACGACGTTGTTCTGCGGGCGGAAGTAGAAGGTGCCGCTGCCGAGTTCCACCTTGACGAACGGCTTGCCTGCCGCAACGGTCTGCGGGGCGGTCAGTGCCTCGTAGGTGTTGCCGCTTGCATTGTAAGTCTTGATGGCGGTCGGGTTGCCGTTATCGGCGGACAGGCTCACGAGGCTCACCGTGGCACCGGCGACGCTCGTGAATCCCGTGCCGGGCTTCAGTTCGATTGTCACGCGTGCCGTGCGGTGGTTGAACTTCAAGGTCGGGTTGTTAAATTCCACCGTCTGGTTTTCGGCGGCGATGAAGTCGCTTTTCTGGAAGTCAGCCAATTTGCTCTGGTCTTCTGCCACCTTCACGACAGGCATCTGTGTGATGTCTGCATTATCCAAGGGCCACCATGCCGATACGGTAATCGGGTTGCGGCTGATCCAGTAGTACGGGTCGTTCTCGCGTGAGAGCGTAGCGCTCTTGTATCCGTCGGCATCCGTAGCCGTAACGGTGTATTCCTTTACCGCATCGCCAATCTTGAGTGCCACGGAAGTGACGCCCTGCCAGTCGCCGTCCACGGATGCACGGGTTGATGGGGCTGCCAGCGGTGTTGCCTCCACGGACAGTCCGGTGGCATGGATGACTATAGGATATTCCTCTTTGGACAGACGGCTACCGTCAGCCAGTTCGTCCTGTGTGCAGGCGGCGAGGGCGAACAGCAGTGCGGTGGCTGCGGGGATTAATAATCTATGTCTCATAATTCTTCATTCTAATCAATTAATTATTAATATCTTACAGGTCAGCATCCACTTCTCCACCGTCTATATCGTTCCACTTTGCAATGGTGGCTTCGCTGACTTCAAGGACTTTGTTGCTCACCTTGACAGTATAGGTGTAGTTGTTGCCCGCCTGCAGTGCGCCTTCGGGCATGGTGAGTATGGCAGGATATTCCTGACCTTTGTAATTCACAACCAACGGCAGGGATGCAACTGTCTGCGGGAAGAGGATGACCGATGACGTGAGATTGCCGTCTGCCAGATTCATGGCCAGTTCTCCGGTCTGTGCTCCGTTGTCTGCGGTGGCAATACCGTCGGCCGTGTTGAACGTACCAGTGAGTAACAATCCGTCCAGCGTGTAACGTTCAGGCTTGACAACGCTGAAATCCACGCCGTCGCCCGCCTCGAAGGTAAGGGTTATCCGGCTCATGCGGTGGTGGAAGGAGTTGTCTTCACCGCCTTTGTAGGTTTTGTCGGTAAAGCTCACCACCGGGCTGCTTTTGTCTCCCGTGGCTCCTGAAGCAAAGAGGAAGTCGATGGCAGGCTGGTTCTGCTGCGCCGTGGCATCGGTCGTGGCTGTGAGGATGCCTCCCGCCGCGTTGTACGGATAGTAGGCGCGGAAAGTATGGGGCTTTGTATCTTCGATATAGATGACCTTTCCTTCTGCCTCAAATTTCTCGTTCTTCAGGATGAAAGGCACGTTGCCGTACTGGGTATCGTTGTCGATGTCGGTGATGCCAATACGGTCACCGTTGTCCCAAGTGGTTTCGCTGGCACGGGTGTTTACGCTGATACCACCAGTAAACTGTACGGCAACCTTACCATTTGGTGTTGTAGAAGCTGTATCTTCTGTATTGCATGAAACCATTGCACCAGCCAAGAGTGCAAGGGCGAAAAGCTTAGTCATTATTTTCATATTATCAATATTTTAAAAGTTATTATTATTAGATTTCTACTTCATTGTTGAGGTTCGTCCAACCATTGATGGTAGCTTCCAGATTCATCTTTGGCTGCATTTGGTTGTAGTTGAATCGCAACTCATACTTTCCTCCAACCTTCATCGCAGGAGCGGTGATGTCATACTCTTGCAAGGTCCCGTTAGGCAGCAAGAGGCGGAGATAAACATGAGAGGCGGGGCTTCCCTGTATGGTCGGCATCAGTCGGATGACTTCCGATTTCAGGGTTGACTCAGTAGCCAAGATAGTAGGCATTTCCACTTCCGTTGGATCTATGCTCGGCAATCCATATTCTCCATCACTATTCTTCTGTGTAGGGAACAGACACCAGGCTGCATCTAATGCCTTACCACTCATCTCTGTGCCTTTCGGCACATTCTCAATGATGACGGTCAGTTCCGAAAGCACGCTCTTCATTGGGTTTTGCACCACATAGCTGCCTTCCTTGTTATCTATCTTCACATCGGCAACTCCGAAATAAGCATTGTTCCTTACATCCTTAGGATTGGTCAAGCCTATCTGGATATTGTTCCAATTAGTCAAAGCCCTGGTCTGGTCAGTGGTGAAGAATGGCTCTATGAGATTGGTAATAGCCAATATCTGATAATGCCCAACTGGAAGAGCGAAGCGTTGGCTTGCCACCTCCTGCGCACTACCATAATGTTTTTCCTCCACTAAGGAGCCGTCATCGGCATTGAATATCCAGAGCTTCACGTCTTTCACTTCCGTACCTTGGTCGGCTTCATCTGCCCAAGTGAGTGATACTGACAAGCCACCCTCATCCTCACCATTATGAACATCATGGTCGCAGCTTGCCAAGAGGCATGGGACGCATAACAGCACCCATAACCAAAAATTAAATCTTCTTTTTGCTTTCATTCTCTATCTTGTTTTATGGGTTACTTATTATTATCTTTAGTCTCTACTCGGCGAGCTTTCTGGGCTTCGCGAGATCCGTCGCTTCCCTTACCTGCAGCCGAAATGCGGCTTGCAGCTATGCCTTTCTTTACCAGCCAGGCCTTCAGGGTTTCTGCTCGCTGGCGAGAAATGCGCCTGTTCACCGCCACGCTGCCCCTGGTGTCGCACCAGCCTGTCACCATCACCTTCATATCCGGATTCTCCTTTAATATATGGAGGATTTCGTTCAGCTTGGATTCCTCGTCAGGGTTGATGGCGATACTGTTGAAATCGAAGTAGATAACAGGGAATTTCACCTCTGAGGTTTCAGCAATGTCTTGTTCTGCAACCTTGGTTTCTGCCTTATCCGCCTTGGCAGCCGTCTCTTGCTGTTGGGTGTTCTCCTCTGGGGTAGTCAGCTGTTGCTGGACTTCCGGCTGAGGAATGGTTGAGGTTTCCATCATTTTCCTTTTCTTTGCCTTGGTGAAGCTGATGCCCAGTCTGATGCCGCTTTCCCAAACGAAGTTGTTCTTGTGCAGATGTTCCGGCATTCCGTCCATACGTTCGCCAGTAAGACGGGTCAGACCGGAATAGATGCCCAATTTCAGACATGAGGTCAGTTGGTAGCCCACCTGCAAGTCTGCGCCATAACCCAAATGCCAGTTGGTTGAACCTTTCATCACTTTGGCTTCATCGGCTATAGTATGGATGTCAGCTTTGGTCGTTACTGCATATATATGAGGTGAAACAGCCAAATCCCATCGGCTGTCAGCTGTTTGATGGAACAGTCCAAGGAGATTGATATTCACTCTTGCCCCATATTGTCCCATTCTGACATGGCTTTTCAGATTGGCATACTCCCAACTGTCCATGCCTAAGACACCTGCCTTGTAAAGCACACCGTCGCTACCCAACCAATAGTTACGTTCTACGCAGCAGTCTTGTGCAGACAAGTTCATCTCTCCATACTTGGCAGATAACTCTGCCGAGAAGATGGAGTTGAAACGATAGCCCCCATATAAGCCAGCAGCCCAACCAAGGTGCGTCTTGTCATGTCCGAAACTTGAGAAAGTAGAGAAACCGAAAGGCATTCCACCCTCTACTCCGACGTACCAGCCTTGCGAAATAGTCTTTCCATCTTCTTTTACTTCTGCTTTCGCAAAAGAAAAAGGAAGAATAAATGCAAGCATTGCAACCAGCAGTCGATTCTTTGTTGTCAAATAATTTACCATATCATTCATTTGTTTTTTATCGTAAAGGTAAGGATCTGTCTCCAATTATAAGACAGGTAACCATAAAGCTAATTCATCCATTCTAACCGAAACTCACGCTAAGAAATACAATAGGTTTGTTAAGAAGATAAATATGGATGCCAACAGCAAATAGATATAAAAGCGTTCTCTCTTGATGAAGTCACGAAAGCTATAGCGAGCCTTATAGTGATCATCAAGATATA
>OWIS01000131.1_pt1 | contig 34606 bp, 30 predicted proteins | sample 1732611 | NCBI WGS metagenome assembly OWIS01 (sample SAMN05065734, study PRJEB22554) | human gut metagenome | biome: ENVO:2100002; feature: ENVO:00000062; material: ENVO:00002003 | host: Homo sapiens | place: USA
GTGAAAAGGCAAAAAATAAAAAGGGGTGCGTCACAGACTTATGACACACCCTCATTGCGGCAGTAGCTTTAGCCGCAGTACTGATGGCTGCAAATGCGACTGTAGCCTCGGCACAAAATAAAACGACGGAAAACAACGGAACAGAAAAAACGGTTATAGGTGGGGTTGACGACCTTTATGGCGTTGATCCTTCGTCAGAACATTGTACAGACACAAATGTTGGAACAAATCAAACCGATGGAAATAAGATTGTATGTCTGTATAATGTCGGTGCCAAAAAGTTTCTGAGCATTGGTGGTTTGTGGGGCACACAAGCCGCACTGGAAGTTTCACCACATTCCATTTATATGTATTGGAATGGCGGTTCAAAAACGTATTTTCTGAAAAGCAAAGTGGCAGGTTCTTCTGCTGGCTCATATATGGGTATCGCCTGGGAAAAATTTACTCAAAAAAATGGGGTATTTATGGACAGGGGAAGTTTAGACTGGCCGAATTGCGTCATCACTTTTGAAAAAGGCAAAGACTATACAGCAACGAATAAGGTATATCTCGTCAATATCAGTAAAAAGGGTTATCTCACGGCATATCCTGATGACGAGAATAAAATCTGCAATTATACAAGTAAAGCCACGGAAGGTACCCCAGAATACAAGAATCAGGAGTGGAAGGTGATTACAAAGAATGAGTATTACAAACTCTTCAGCACGACCCCTGCACATATGAAATCGGTTGTCGATGCCTCTTTCCTTCTTACTTGTCCTGATTTCAGAATAAATGATACCGATGCTGCAAAATGGGAAATCGGAGGTGAAAATTTACCTGATGATGTAAAGAGCCACGTGTACTTTGGAGACAAAAAAATGTACAAGACGTATAACATAATTGGCAACACACAAGATAAGGATTGGACAGGTAGAACTGAAGACCATCAACAAAAATACGGTCAGTATTTCTATTGCTACACCAAAGGCTTGCGCGGCTTCACATTCTATCAGGACGTGAAGGTACACAAGGCAGGATGGTACCTGCTGCGATGCAACGGATTCAGCACAGCGAACAGTTCGGAGAGCATCACTAAGAACGACAAACCACTGGCAAACCTGTTCATTACAGTGGTCGATGCCCACGGCAATCCGATTAACGAGAAATTCTCAACAGCAACCCTCAACGGTATCAGTCAGGCTGATGCCGAGACGCTTGGCAATACATACGAAGGAGCCGGTATCGGACATGCCTTCTTTGAGGGAGAGTATGAGAACCAGGTACAGATATGTCTCGACGACGACCCGAATAATAAAATATCAGACAAGAATCCTGTTACGCTCCGCATAGGCTTCTACGTAGATCCTACACCCGACGGAAAGCCGGCTGTAGCCGACAACGAACTGACCGCCGCGGACGAATTCAAGCTGCTTTATGCCGGACCGCGACGCAACCCGGAGCTGATTCTCGACGAGGAATCTACCGACCTGCGCTATCTTACCGAGGCGACAGACGAATACAAGAACAGCGTGCTGCATCTGAACCGCAAGCTGAACGACAATATGTGGAACTCGCTCATACTGCCCGTCAACCTGACATGGGGACAGATGAAGCGCACGTTCGGAGATGCCGTGAAGGTGGCAAAGCTTGAGGCACTGACGGAAAACAGCGTACAGTTCGTGACCGTGGAGCCAGACAGCGACGATGACGTGATGGTAACAGCATTCGAGCCATATATCGTGTACCCACCATATACACAGGTGAAGTCGGCACCCTACACCGTAGAACACTTCTACACATCAAAGGGCGAGGACAACAGCGAATGGCTGGGTAAAGACTACAAGCCGACTTCCGACCCAGACAACAGACTGACGAAGACTTTGAAAGCCGACCACTACGACATCACGATGGTGTCGCTCGACAGGGAGAAGCTGAATGAGTATGTAAACACCACCAATTGGGTATCAAAAACACAATTCGATGCCACCGGCGGTGGTCATGGCAAGATGACCTGCAAAGGCACAATGGCGAAGACATACGACAATGGCAAGATTATTGAGGGCAGAGACAACCTCAACGGCGACTACTTCATGCATAAGGGAAAGCTGATACAGGTGCCGCACGGCAATAAGGACAACGGCGAGCCGTATTCATACGGACTGAAGGCGTTCCGCTGCTGGTTTGAACTGAATGGCAATACTTCTTCCGAAGGAAAACCGAGCCTGGTTTCGCTGCTCATTGACGGAGTGGAAGACAGCACCACAGGCATCGCCGACATACACGGCAGCACCGACTGCACATCCTACAAGCGCGGCATAGAGGGCGTGTTCAACATAAACGGACAGATGGTGCGCCGCAGTTGCAGTCTGGAGGGACTGCCTAAGGGAATGTATATAGTGAACGGAAAGAAGATAATTATCAGATAAACCCAAAATAACAGTTACGCAAAATGAAGAAGAACTATATAACTCCAGAAATTAAAGTGATACAGCTCGAGGCTCTCTGCAACGAAGGCTTGAATATCGCCAGCGTACATAGAGAAAGTCTCGACAAAGAATGTATCAGCAAATTTGATGTGGTCAACGAGGATGCGACCAAGACTGACTACAAAGACTTGTGGGGAGAGTCGAACAGCGGTAATTGGGGCGATGACTGATACCATCGTCTGCTATAGAAACAGATAATGAAAAGCGTTAAAGGGCTGGATTCCAGATTTGGAGTCCAGCCCTTTGTCTTTTTCACACTTCCTTCCAATCCACCAATTCTTTTCCCTTATCATCCAGCTCTATTGCAAGAGCAAAATCCCACAGATTTGCATAGTTCCCATATAGACCGCCGTTTTTTTTTAAGTCCCACAGATTTCACAGATTTACACAGATCTTAGATAAACCTCGCAGAGATTATAAAGTTCCACAAATTACACAGATCTTTTTGAAGTAAAATAAATCTGTGTAAATCTGTGAAATCTGTGGGACTTTTTTATGAGTTCTTTCTGTGGGACTCTACAATCTCAATAGTACTATATAAGTTCTGTGGAGATCCGTGAAATCTGTGTAAATCTGTGAAATCTGTGGGACGATGAAATATCAGAAATGAAAAGGAGTCAATACATTCAGCAGACGATCGAAATCGGCTTTTGAAATGCGACGACCACGGAGACTGCGCACCTGCGGATAATCCTCAAAATAGTTTTCCTGGGTGGTGTACCAACAATGCGATTTCACCTCCCGAAGTTTCACCAACTGACCTTCGATACGACGGGCAAAACCGGGATTGACCCGTGAGAGATAATGCTTGCCATCCTGCATTTCTATCGCTAAGATCAGATAGGTCTGCGGACCCTGTGCCTTTTTCTTTTTGACCACCTGTTCGCTCACCTTCCATCCCTTAGTAGAAGTCATCACCCGGATATCCCAGCCATAGGTGCGGTTCAGTTTATCCATCATACCCCGAAAGACAAGCCCATGCGAAGACGTATCCTTCAGCCCGGTGTAACCAATTATATAATGTATCATCTCGTGGAGGAGCACACTCTTGGCCTGCTTCTCTGTCATATCATAATAGGTGGACATGGAAATCTTAAAATCATAAAGTTTCGTACGTCCCCATCGGGTAGCTCTCTTATACGCCATCTGCCCGAGCCTGGTCTTGGCCCGGGTAACCCCCAATTCAGGTGTAGGCAACTTTCCTCCGAAGTACTCGTCGTCGAAGAACCTGAACCATTTTTCCATCCATTCAACAGTTACAATCATAAAAAATGTATATAAATACAGGAATATCCCTATCTTTGTGTCAAACCAGTTGCAAAGATACAATTTTTCCAGCATTTTATTCAATATTGATTGGAAAATGAGTAACATTGCACGCAAATTTTATAACGAGCAGTTATATAGAAGCTGCCGAAGACTTGGGTGCATCGCCATGGCAGCAGTTCTTCAAGGTCGGGAAAAGGAGGGAAAAGGAGGGGAAAAAGGAGTATTTTATAGGGGAAAATGAAGTTTTTTGAAGAAAAAGAGAAAAAAGTTGCAGAAAAATTTGGTGGAATGAAATAAAAACACTATCTTTGCACTCGCTTTTGAAAACATAGAGCAAGGGTGGTTACCAGAGTGGCCAAATGGGGCAGACTGTAAATCTGCTGGCTATGCCTTCGGTGGTTCGAATCCATCACCACCCACTTTTCCCAAAACAACTCAAAAAATAAAGAATCCGGTTCCTTTAATTAGGTTTCGGATTCTTCGTTTTTATATACCCACCTACCCCCACTTTTATTTTTGGCTGGGCAAGGAAAAATTTCTCCCTGCCCAAGCAAAAATTATTTCCTGCAGAAGTAACTTATCATGCCTGCGTCTGTGTTTTGGGCCAATTCACCAAAAAAAGTTTACTTCTGGCACGGGTAAAGGCGGTATAAAGCCAATGGATATAATCAGGTGTCAACATATCATCCGTCATATATCCCTGATCTACATAGACATGTTCCCACTGTCCACCCTGTGCCTTGTGGCAAGTGATGGCATAGGCATACTTCACCTGCACAGCATTGAAGTACTGATCTTCTCGGATAGCCTTCATGCGGTCTGCCTTCAGCGGAATATCCTGATAGTCTTCCTCTACCCCACGGAAAAGCTGTTCCTGCTGCTCACGGGTAAGGGCTGAAGCCTCACTCTGCAAGGTATCCAACAATGCCGTTACGCTGATTTCATAATTATCATAGTCGGGAAACTGGAGCAGAAGTGTAGCAAAATGAAAACCATAAAGATCCAAATGGCGGCGCACCCGCAATACTTTCGCCCGGTCACCATTCGCCAAGAAGGAAGGAATCGACTGCAGTTCCTTTCTCACTTCAGGCGTATCGCCCGAAGCCTTCATCTGCTTCCGCTCATTTTCTGTCCAATAATAATTGTTCTTCACAATCATGAGCATATCACCGCCGGAGAGTTCTTCCTCCCGGTCGAGTACCATATTGCGGATGCCATTATTATAGATATTCGCCCGCTTGTTGCTGCGCGTAATCACCATCGTCTCATCCTGTCCTACCTGGTAATAACTGTTGGCAAGACTCTCTACGAGTTCATTGCCCGGCATCATCACAATGTCGGCAAAACCCTGGAAGCGGATGAGAGGCAACTGGGTGATATCATCATGGGTAATCATCTGGCGAATGACCGTAGCATTATACAAGATACCAGACTCCTGACTCTGGCGGAGCACCTCATTGAGGTCGCACTCGTACACTTTCAGTCCATAGCCCTCCAGCATCATCGCCTGAAGAGCAGGAGATTCCTCCTCCCCCACCGGCGGCAACTGAGCCTTGTCACCGATAACCATCAGACGGTCGTTGCGCCCTTGATAAACAAAATGCACCAGGTCGTCCAGCAAAAAGCCACTACCAAAATTGCCATCGCCCAATCCGAGATTAGAAACCATGGAAGCCTCATCCACCATAAACAAGGTGTCGGTATAGAGATTATCATTCAGATTGAATTTTCCATCCACACCGGCAAAAGATTTCTCACGGTAGATACGGCGATGGATGGTATAGGCAGGGCAACCGCTGTTGAGCGAAAAAACCTTAGCCGCCCTACCCGTAGGAGCTAAAAGCATGACCTTCTGACGGATAGCCTGCAAAGTACGTACGATGGCACCCGAGAGGGAAGTCTTACCCGTACCTGCAGAACCCCGCAGAATCATCGCACAATGAGGGGTCGTATCTGTGAGGAATTGAGCAAAAACCTCCAGGGCATGCGCCTGTTCAGAAGTAGGCTGAAACCCAAATTGTTGTAATATCTGATATTTTAACTCTTCTTTGACCATATTTCAAAAACATTTTGTATCTTTGCACTTGCAAAAGTAACAATACTTTTTGAAATGAAACGAAAAATAAACATAAATTATATATTGGGGGCATGCGTCATTGTGCTTTTAGTACTCTGCACGCTGAGTATCTCTCAGCCGCTCCGTTTCCAGTCTGCCCAACAAGAACGGGAAAAGGCGGTGAAGGAAACACTTATGAAAATACGTACGGCAGAAGAAAGATATAAGGCACGGCACGGAGGCTATTCGGGGGATTTCCAGACGCTCATCAAGGGAAAATATCTGCAGGAATCCCTACAGTATATCCCCTATTCTGACGGCAAGAAGTTTACACTCTCTGCCACAACCATCGTCAGCAAGAGCGGCAAGCAGATTCCGCTGATGGAATGCGGTGCCTCTTATGAAGACTTCCTCAACGGACTGGACGAGAATGCCGTACAGGAACTCATAGACAAAGCAATGATTTCAGGAGCATATCCTGGACTAAAGATAGGTGACATTACAACAGACAACAACAATGCAGGTAACTGGTAACAACAAGAATTGGCAACAAGCCCGACTCACTATCCGCGTGAGCAACAATACACTCAGCTTTTCCGTCGTGGACAGAGAAGCCGAGCATCAAGTAATATACGAACCTTACACGGTGAAAAGTGGAGTCTCCATGGCGGCAAACCTGCGTCAGGCTTTCAAGGAGAGTGACTTGCTGCAAAGAGGATATTCGAAGGTAAGAGTCTATATAGATACACCAGTACTCATCGTACCGGTAGAAGAATTCAAGGAGGAAGACCTCGCCACCCTCTACCAGCATGCTTTCACGAAGCATGGCAGTGATGCTCTTCACTATCGGGTGCAGCCATCACTGAATGTTGTGGCTATCTTCCCTATCAACAAGGACTTGAAATTGGTGGTAGAAGACAATTTCAGCAATGTGCGCTTCACCCCAATCCTGCAACCCGTATGGAACTACCTTCACCAGCGCAGTTTCGCAGGAATCAGACGTAAGTTGTTTGCCTATTTCCATGACAAGAAGGTGGATATCTTCAGTTTTGAAAAGAACCGTTTCAAGTTCTTCAATTCATTCGAGGCACCCCACCCAAAGGATGCCATCTATTTCATGATGTATGTATGGAAACAGTTGGGAATGGACCAGCAGCAGGACGAATTGCATCTCGTAGGCGATATTCCAGACAAAGAATGGCTTCTCTACAACATCAAACTCTATATCAGAAAGGTGAATGTGCTGAATCCTTGTGCAGAGTTCAACCGTGCCCCTATCACAGAGATAAAAGGCATGCCATTCGACCTGTTGGCTCTATACTTGAGCAAATAAAGAAAGAATCAGATTGATAAACAAAAAGAAATATGAGAATCATTACAGGAGAATATAAGGGACGCCATTTTGACATTCCCCGTACATTCAAGGCACGCCCTACTACAGACTTCGCCAAGGAGAACATCTTCAATGTGCTCCAGGGTTACATTGACTTTGAAGATGCCACTGCCCTCGACCTTTTCGCAGGAACAGGAAGCATCTCCTTGGAACTCGTTTCGCGCGGATGCAAGCAAGTGGTAAGCGTAGAAGCAGACCGTGACCATGCCAATTTCATCCGCCAATGTTTCAAGAAACTCAATGATGAAAGGGATATTCTGGTACGTGGCGATGTATTCCGCTTCCTGAAGTCCTGCCACCAGAAGTTCGACTTCATCTTTGCCGATCCTCCTTATGCTTTGGAAGACCTGGCAAAGATTCCAGACTTAGTATTAAACGGCGAGCTGCTCAACGAGGACGGTATCTTCGTTTTTGAGCATGGCAAAAACCATGATTTCTCCGACCATCCGAGATTTTTAGAGCACAGAAGTTACGGCAGCGTCAACTTCTCCCTCTTCAGATAATCAACTCTTTTCTGATAGCCACACAGATGGCTATCAGACAAAGAACATGATGAGAATCTGAGCGATAATCACTCTGACAAACATGCCCAGGGGATAAACCGTAGCGTAAGTGATGCTTGGTGTATCCCCATCCAAGGTATCATTGGCATAGTTCAGCGCCATCGGATTGGCCATACTTCCACAGAGAATGCCGCAGATGCTTCCGAAATCATACTTCTTGGTTTTCAGAATAATGAAACCCACGATGACTACAGGAACCAGTGTAATGAGGAAGCCGATGCCTACCCACATCAGACCTTCTGGACGGACAACTGTCTCGAAGAACTGACCGCCCGCTTCCAGACCCAAGCACGCTAAATACAAGGCAAGACCCAATTCGCGCAACATCAAACCTGCACTGCGAGTCATATAGGAAATGAAATGCACACGAGGTCCCAAAGCACCAATCAGAATACCCATCACGATAGGTCCACCGGCAATACCGAGACGTACCGGAGCAGACATGCCAGGGATGTTAAACGGAATCGTGCCAACGGCAAGACCTAAGATGATTCCGAGGAAGATAGCACCCAAGTTAGGTTCGTTGAGTGTCTTGACAGCATTACCCAAGAACTGTTCCACATGGTCGATACTGGTAGGATCGCCCACTACCGTAAGACGATCGCCATACTGAAGTCGCAAATCATCGGTAGCCAACAGTCGGATATCACCACGGAGCACACGGCTCACATTCACACCATAGCTGTTGCGCATCTGAAGATGTCCGAGTCGCTTACCATTGAGTCCCGGACGGGTAACCACGATGATGCGGCTTTCCACCTTAGCATCAATGGCATTCCAGTCCACCTTATCATTATTCCACTCCTTATCCACTTTCTTACCGAAGAGAATCTGCATGGCAGACACCTCGTCCTTATTCGTCACCACCAGCACATTATCGCCTGTATGAAGCACGGTATCAGCTTGTGGCACAATCACCTGTTCACCACGCCAGACACGAGAGATGATAAACTTACGGTGAGTGAGCATGGAGATTTCTGCAATCGTATTACCATTGAGTGCCGGATTCACAATCAGATACTGTCCGATGGAAGTATGGTCGTCATCATCATTGCTTCTGATTTGCAGATCCTCAGGTTTCACAAAGAGTTTGCGCAACAGCATCATCGCTAAGATGACGCCCACAACGCCCAAGGGATAAGTGACCGCACAGCCCAAGGCAGCGCCACCACTCGGCATACCCAACTGTTGCAAAGCCTGCTGGGCAGCACCGAGTGCAGGTGTATTGGTAGTAGCACCACAGAGGATGCCCACCATATCCGGCAAACTCACAGGAAGCACCCAGCACAGCAGCAGCGAGAAGAGCGTGCCCACCAAGATGACCGCCATGCTCCAGAGGTTGAGCGAAATGCCCTCATGCCGCATGGAACCAAAGAAGTTAGGACCCACGTAGAGTCCGAGCACATAGACAAACATGGTGAGACCAAAGCTTTCAGCAAACTCCAGCATATTGTGATCGACAGTCAGACCGAGATGTCCGGCTACGATTCCCACGAAAAAGACGAAAGCGATTCCCAATGATATGCCTTTGATATGGAGCTTACCAAGCGCAAGACCCAAAGTACATATCAAGGAAAGAATGACGATGCCTTGCACCGCCGAATGTACGTTGATTAATCCATCAAACCACATGATCTAAATCTATCAATAGTTGTTTTTATTGAGTTTTTATTCAATTTCGAGTGCAAAGGTAATCAGAATCAGGGACAAAACAAAATAAAATCGATTTTATTTATCAGAAACAGTAAGAAAACTTTTTCTTTTTCCCGGTTTTTTAGTAACTTTGCAACCGTTTTGCAAAAAGAACAAAGAAGTGAGCCTCCTGTGAAGGCTCAGCTCATCAGAAATAAAAACGATTATAATGAAAGATATCTGTTGTATCGGTCACATCACAAAAGACAAGATTGTGACTCCAAACCGTACCGTCTATATGGCTGGCGGCACCTCATTCTATTTCTCGTATGCCATCAACCAGCTTCCCAAGGATGTAACTTTTTCACTGGTTACAGCCATGGATCCTACAGAAAAGGAACCAGTAGAGAAGATGCTCAAGGCTGGCATCGACGTATCGATGAATGCCTCCCGCAACACAGTGTTCTTCGAGAATATCTATGGAGAAAATCAGAATGAGCGCAAACAGCGCGTATTGGCAAAGGCCGATCCGTTTACCATCCAGCAGTTGGAGCATGTAGATGCCAAGGTTTTCCATTTAGGCAGTCTGTTGGCTGATGATTTTCCAACGGAGGTGGTGGAATATCTGTCTCGCAAGGGAAGGGTTTCCATCGACGTTCAGGGTTATCTGCGCGAGGTGAGAGACGAAAAGGTGTATCCTATCGACTGGAAAGAGAAGTTGAAGGTACTGAAGCATACCTACTATCTGAAGGTGAACGAGACAGAAATGGAAACCATCACGGGTCTGAAAGATGCCCATGAGGCAGCGAAACTGATTCATGCCTGGGGAGTCACCGAAGTGATCATCACCCTTGGCAGCGAAGGTTCCCTTGTCTATGTAGATGATAAGTTCTATGAGATTCCAGCCTACCCTCCTCATGAGGTGGTAGATGCCACAGGATGCGGAGATACTTATTCGGCTGGTTATCTGTATAAGAGATTGCAGGGTGCAACTCCTACGGAAGCTGGTAAATTTGCAGCTGCCATGTGCACCATCAAACTGGAGCACAACGGTCCGTTTAACCGGTCTATCGAAGATGTGGAAAAAATCATAAAGAAATAAAGGTAAATTCAGAAAAAGTCCCGCTGAGTTTTATATGGACCTGCTGAGAGAATAAAGTCCCACAGATTTCACAGATTTACACAGATTTTATATGGATCTTTTTGAAGGAAAAAATAAATCTGTGTAAATCTGTGAAATCTGTGGGACCTTTTTGTCAGAGAAAACAGGAATTACTTAATTATTCTTTTTTGAAACCCTCTATGGCTCCCTGCACTTTTTTCTTGGTACGTTTGAAAACCTTAGAGACTTTTTCGCCTATCGTATTAGCTACATCAGCAACCTGGTCAGTTGTCTTGTCTGTAAAGTTGCGCACCTGCAGTTTCTGGTAAGCCACCTTGGCTTTGCTCACGCGGCGCACTTCCTCATCGCTGATAGAATCTTTCACTATACTGTACTCATCCAGATAAGCCTGATAAGTAGAGTCTAACTTTTCTTTCTGGGCATCAGACAATTCCCTGTTGGTAGAAGCACTCTTGACAAAAGTTTCAAACCTATTGGCAAAAGTACCGGCATGAGACAATGCAACCTGCTGCTCTTTCTCTACAGCCTTCATTGCATTCTCCATCTTCTTCTGCTCCATTCCATTCTCAGACTTCTGCTGTCCGGTTTCATTCTGTGCAAAAGCCGAAAGAGAAACGGCGAGCAATAATCCTAAACTTAAAACTGTTTTTTTCATCTTTTTACTTCTCCTTTAAATATAAATACGTCACTCACTTCGGCTGCAAATATAGCATTAAATAATCAAATACGCAAATAAAGTAACAAATATTCATATATTTCAACAAAAACATCAAACTATAAGGTGGAAAGTTGCCAACCTTACAATTTACAAGCAATAAACACCCCATATATATGATTTTATTACTTTTTGCACATTCAGATAGTTAAAAATCTGTTATTTTGTTCATTATCTCAAAGAAAAACTATAATTTTGCAACCGAAATAAAGATAAAGCCAAAACAATATTGCAATGTCATGCTAAAAACAATTGCAAAGAAATAGATTCGAAAGAGAATTCGGATAAATCCAGATGAGGATTCGGAAGAGAATTCAGATAAGTCTGGAGGCGGTTCAGAAGAGAATTCGGATAGATTCAGAATAAAATTGAGAATATAATAAATAACAATAAACAACAATAAAAGAAATGAAAAAAATCAGAGCAGCCGTTGTAGGATACGGCAACATTGGTAAGTTTTCTGTAGAGGCTCTTGAGGCAGCTCCAGACTTCGAGATTGCAGGTGTAGTACGTCGTCAGGGCGATAAGGACAAACCTGCTGAATTGGCTCAGTATGAAGTAGTAGATGACATCACAAAGTTGAAAGATGTTGATGTTGCCATCTTAGCTGCTCCTACCCGTTCATGTCCAGAATATGCTGAGAAGATTGTTGCTCTTGGCATCAACACCGTTGATAGCTTCGACATCCACACCAGCATCCTCGACTACCGCACCAAGCAGATGGAGAACTGCAAGAAGGCTGGCAAGGTAAGTGTTATCTCTGCCGGTTGGGATCCAGGTTCAGACTCTATCGTACGTGTACTCATGGAGAGCCTTGCGCCAAAGGGTTTGACTTATACCAACTTCGGTCCAGGTATGAGCATGGGTCACTCTGTTTGCGTAAAAAGCAAGAAGGGTGTTAAGAATGCACTCTCTGTTACCATCCCATTGGGTGAAAGCATCCACCGTCGTATGGTTTATGTAGAGTTGGAAGAAGGTGCTACTCTTGAGGCTGTTACTGCAGAAATCAAAGCAGACCCTTATTTCGCTAACGATGAGACTCACGTATTCGCAGTAGCTTCTGTTGATGATGTGAAGGATATGGGTCATGGTGTGAACCTGATTCGCAAGGGTGTTTCTGGTAAGACACAGAACCAACGCTTCGAATTCAACATGAGCATCAACAACCCTGCTCTTACTGCACAGGTATTGGTGAACGTAGCTCGTGCTTCTATGCGCCTGCAACCAGGTTGCTACACAATGCCAGAGATTCCTGTGATCGATATGCTTCCTGCTTCTCGCGAGGAAATCATCGCTCACTTGGTATAAGAGGTTGTTCTATACAAAGCATCTCAAGTAGAGCATTTTAAGTTTATTGAAAAAAGGAAATAGGTATCCTCTATCAAAGGGAGGAGATAAAACAAAAAAACGAGGGCGCTGTCACAGCGTTCTCGTTTTTTTCCTTTGTACAAAATTCTACCTAAACAAAAATAAACCTAAAACCTATTAACTTAAATATATTAACCTAAAATATTGTTGTTTTCACGCTGCAAAGATAGTAACTTTATCAAAAAGGCATTAGCACTTATCGTTCATAAAATGGTAAAATCATTCAATTTGCTGCAAATGAACGATTTTTAGCACCTTTTTACCGATTTGTTACATTTATCTGTCGCCTTTTTCTGACTTTTCCCACAAATTTCTGTATTTTCATTTATAAAAACATAAAGTCCCACAGATTTGCATAGTTCCCATATAGACCGTTTTTTTTAGTCCCACAGATTTCACAGATTTACACAGATCTTAGATAAACCTCGCAGAGATTATAAAGTTCCACAAATTACACAGATCTTTTGAAGCAAAAAAATCTGTGTAAATCTGTGAAATCTGTGGGAACTTTATGAGACCCTTCAGAACAAAAAAAGGTGTGACTGATGCCACACCCTTTATATCATTATGAAAAAATCAGATGATTACTTCACGATACCCTTCTCAAGATATTCCACGAGGTTGCAACGAACCTTCTGACCTGCATCCTCGGCAGCAACCTTGGCCATATCGCTCTCTACCATGATCTTCACCAATTCCTCGAAAGAGGTGGTGTTAGGATTCCAGTTGAGCTTTGCCTTTGCCTTGGTTGGATCACCCCAGAGATTGACAACATCTGTTGGACGGTAGAAATCTGGAGAAACCTCTACGAGGGTCTTGCCAATCAGGTTCTCAGGACCTTCTACGCAGATACCCTTCTCGTTCTCATTCTTGCCTTCCCACTTCAGTTCGATACCTACATGATGGAAAGCCAACTGGGCAAACTCTCTTACAGAGTGCTGCTTACCGGTAGCGATGACAAAGTCCTCTGGCTTTTCTGCCTGGAGGATAAGCCACATACACTCTACATAGTCCTTCGCATAACCCCAGTCACGCAAAGAATCCAGGTTGCCGAGATAGAGTTTCTCCTGCTTACCCTGTTTGATGCGGGCTGCAGCAAGAGTAATCTTGCGGGTAACGAAAGTCTCGCCACGGCGCTCACTCTCATGATTGAAGAGGATACCAGAGCAGCAGAACATATTGTAAGCCTCACGATACTCCTTGACAATCCAGAAACCGTACTGCTTGGCTACGGCGTATGGAGAATATGGGTGGAATGGTGTATTCTCGTTCTGAGGAACCTCCTCTACCTTGCCATAAAGCTCGGATGTGGAAGCCTGATACATACGGCAGGTTTTCTCCAGACCACACTGGCGGATAGCCTCCAAGATACGGAGCACACCTGTAGCATCTACATCGGCAGTAAACTCAGGAGAGTCAAAACTTACCTGAACGTGGCTCTGAGCGGCGAGGTTATAAACTTCGGTTGGTTTCACCTTGTTCATCACCTGAATGATACTCATAGAGTCACCCAAGTCGGCATAATGAAGGTGGAAATTAGGTTTACCTTCCAGATGAGCGATACGCTCGCGGTAGTCAGTAGAGGAACGGCGAATCGTGCCATGCACATCGTAACCTTTCTCTAATAGTAACTCTGCCAAATAAGAGCCGTCCTGACCCGTAATACCCGTAATGAGGGCTACTTTTCTATTATCCATGATTTCTATATTAATTATTATTCATTTTTATTATTACCTCTCAGGCTCATCCTGTATTTCAGCGGCGACATCTTGAAATGTTCCCTTACATACTTACCGAAGAACGAGGTATTGGAAAAGCCTAAGATACCTGATATTTCCTTGATAGACTTATTGGTGGAGCGCAGGTAGTAAGTGATATCCGCAAGCGTGTATTCCGTAATCCATTCTATAGCCGTCTTATTGCTATGGCGCTTGCAGACGATGGAAAGGTATTTCGGGGTAATGCACAACTGCTGGGCGAAGAAGTCCACTGGTTTGTGTTTCACCTCATTCTGTTGCAGCATCACCAGGAATCTGTCGAATATATCATAAGTAGAAGAATTGTTTTTAGCTACATCAGCCACCTCGGTCGTGAAAGCATTACAAAGGGCGAGAAGTGCCGTTTTCAATAAGGTTTCCACAATTTCGCGGCGATAAGGATTCCAGGAAGAATGCTCCATGCGCTCTTCATCCAGACAGAGACGCACCAGTTCTGTAAACTTGGCATAGAACAGCATTTCCTCGCTCGTCATCCTGATGACAGAAACCTTGTCCACATACATGGCGCGATTCCACACATTGATATGTGATCTCAGGATATTCTGCATACCATGGTTGGTGACACAGAGCGCCACACAGGTGAAATCCGATGAAAACTCAATGATATCCACAACAGAATTAGGCGGACAAACGAAGATATCGTTTTTGCCCACTTCCACCGTCTTACCATTTACCTCCATCTTCAGATTTCCTTTCTGGCAAGAAGCAATCATATTCATCTGGAGTCTCACAGGATCAGGATTGGCAAGTACCTTGATATTATCAATGATGAGAATATCCTCATCCAGATAGCTTGCACTGATCTCTGCACTCTGAGCAAACTCCCCCTGCTCAATACGTTGCTTGATGTCCTTCTGTTCTTGCTTTGCCATGAATATGTTCCTTTATTCTTCGTTCTTCACTTCCCATTTCTCATTTCACATTTTCTCAAAACGCCTCACGATACTTGTTCTCGTCCTTGTCTTCGAGCATGGACAAGTAGCTCTGGTATCGGCTGGCGGCAATGAAGTGATCTTCCACCGCCTTGATGACCGCACAACCCGGTTCGTGGGTATGCGTACAGTTGGAAAAACGACAATCTTTGGAGAAATGGAAGATTTCCTTGAAATAACTGGTCAGTTCCTCTTTCTCGATATCAAACGTACCGAAGCCCTTGATTCCCGGAGTATCTATCAGATAACCACCACCAGGCAGTTCAATCATCTCACTGAATGTGGTGGTGTGCATACCCGTATTGTGCGCATCGCTGATTTCTGCAGTACGCTGGGAAGCATGAGGAATCAGACGGTTGATCAGCGTTGACTTCCCTACACCACTATTGCCGCTCAGAAGAGAAATCTTATCTTTCAGGATAGGGAACAACTGTTCCACGCCCTCTCCCGTTTCGGCAGAAATCTCAACACACTTATAGCCCACGGTCTCATAAAGCGTACACATCATCTTCTCATAATGCAATTCCTCTTCAGAGAGAAGGTCGTACTTATTAAATACAAGGACGACCGGCACGCTATAAGCCTCGGCACTGGCCAAGAATCTATCAATAAAAGTGGTGGAAGTCTGCGGATAGTTGACAGTGACCACCAACAAGGCCTGATCGACGTTGGCGGCGAGGATATGACTCTGTTTACTGAGATTAGGCGACTTTCGGATAATATAATTACGCCTATCCTCAATAGCAGAAATAAAAGCCGTACCTTCCTGATTGGTGATAATTTCCACATGATCACCCACAGCCACAGGATTGGTACTGCGGATGCCCTTCAATCTGAAATTACCCTTGATTTTACTTTCAATAAGCTGGCCATCGTCAGTTTTGACGGTGTACCAGCTTCCTGTATTTTTGATGACAAGTCCTTTCATCTACTCACTGCAATAATGATTGTCAAAGAGTCAGTAAGACTAGACGGTCATGATTTCCTTTTCCTTATCAGCCATCAGTGCTTCAAGCTGCTTGATGTATTTATCGTGCAATTTCTGCAACTCGTTCTCAGCGTCCTTCTCCAAATCCTCAGAAAGACCGTCCTTGATAGCCTTCTTCAGTTTGTCCTTGATTTCGCTACGCACATTGCGCACCTCCACCTTAGCCTTCTCAGCAATCTTGCCACACTGCTTCACGAGTTCCTTACGGCGCTCACCAGTTGGCTGAGGAATACCCAGGCGCACGATTTCACCATTGTTTTCAGGAGTGATACCCACGCCACTGTCCATAATCGCCTTTTCGATATCCTTGATGGCCTTCTTGTCCCAAGGGCGGATAGCGATGGTACGGGCATCAGGAGTAGTAATATTAGCCACCTGATTGAGCGGTACCATACTGCCATAGCTGTTGACTCTTACACCATCGAGGATAGCCACATTGGCACGTCCTGCACGAATATGAGAGAGCTCCTCTGCGAGATACATCGCTGCCATCTCCATACGCTCACCTGCTGAACTCAAAGTTTCTTTTACGTCTATCATAATTCTATATTTTATTACTTGTTATTGTTAGTTTCTATTTCTTTTCCGCCCATAGGACTTCTTTTCCGCCACAAAAATAGGCATTTCTTATCAATTAGCCAAATTATCAGCTAATTATTTTGCGCTTTCCAGGCGTTTCAGTTCATCATCCACATAGTTGGTGAGTTCCACAAACTGCTGGATAGTGAGCTGTTCCGGGCGCTTGGTCATGATGTCTGTAGTATAGAAATCCTCACGTGGAGTCATTCCCGGGAACATCTGTTTCAGACTGACGCGGAGCATTTTCCTGCGCTGGTTGAACACAGTCTTGACGAGGCGCTTGAAGAGTTTTTCATCACACCCCAATTCCTTCACATCATTGCGGGTCATTCTGATGACGGCGCTCTTCACCTTTGGAGGCGGATTGAACACGCCCTCATCCACCGTGAAGAGATACTCCACATCATACCAAGCCTGTATCAGGACACTCAGGATGCCATAGGCCTTGTTTCCTGGTTCTGAAGCAATGCGCAAAGCCACTTCTCGCTGAATCATACCCGTACAGCATGGAATGAGTTCCTTGTAGTCGAGCATCTTGAAGAAAATCTGAGAGGAAATATCATAAGGATAGTTGCCGGTAAGCACAAACTGCTCTCCGTCAAAAATCCGGTTGAGATCCATGCGCAGGAAATCTTCACCGATGATACGATCCTGGAGCTGAGGGAAATTCTCATGCAGATAAGCCACCGATTCTGAGTCGATCTCCACAGCCTTGACCAGACGGGGTTTCTCCACAAGATACTGAGTAAGAACGCCCATGCCAGGACCTATTTCCAGCACAGGAATATCAGGACAAGCATCCACCGTATCGGCAATACGCTTAGCTATATTCAGGTCGGTCAAGAAATGCTGACCGAGATTTTTCTTTGGTTTAACCGCTTTCATGCTAATTTATAAGTTGTTTTCAAGAAGTGATGCGCCTCATTCCCTTTTCGACCATGCAATGCGACAAATCACCCAATAATTCTGCAAATTTACTATTTTTTTTTGATATTCATACAGTTAGCACTGTTAAATTATCAACTTTTCACAAAATCAGCACCAGAACAGACGGTGCTGGAGGCCAAGATTCATGGAGCGGGAAAGCGCTCCTGATGTTTATTTATGCTAAAAATAATCACTTACATGCTAAAAAGTAATGTTTTTCATTCGCTATTGCGGATAAAAATCGTACCTTTGCACCAACTATGAATATCAAGAAGACGATAAACAATATATTGAAGGTGGGTTGGTCACTCCTCTTGGGAGGCGCTATCCTCTACTGGATGTACCGTGGATTCGATTTCCAGCAGGTAAAAGACGTCCTGCTGCACAAGATGAACTGGACCTGGATGCTCCTTTCCTTTCCGTTCGGTATTCTGGCACAGGCCTTCCGTGGCTGGAGATGGAAACAGACACTCGACCCCATTGGAGAACACCCTCGAAGTAGTGTCAGCGTCAACTCCATTTTCATGAGTTATGCCCTGAGTCTGCTGGTGCCTCGCATCGGAGAGTTTGCCCGCTGCGGTGTACTGAAACGCTGGGAGGGAATCTCATTCCCCAAGTCCTTGGGCACCGTGGTAACTGAGCGCATCATCGACTCTCTGTTGGTTTTGCTCATTGCCGGCTGCGTTTTTCTCCTGCAGATACCGGTGTTCCTCAATTTCTTCGACAAGACAGGCACCAGTATGGAAAGCATCCTGCACCAGTTTACTGCCACGGGATACATCGTTACTACCATTTGCGGCATAGCCATCCTCATCCTGTTGCACTTTCTGCTCAAGAAACTTTCTATATATAATAAGGTGAAAGCCACCCTTCAGGGACTCTGGCAGGGAGTTGCATCGCTCAAGGGCGTGAGAAACGTACCGCTTTTCATCGGTTTCACCTTGGGCATCTGGCTCTGCTATTTCCTGCACTATTTCCTCACCTTCCAATGCTTTGAGGCAACCAGTCATCTCAGCGTGATGTGCGGACTGGTGACTTTCATCATCGGCAGTATCGCCGTAGTTGTGCCTACCCCGAACGGAGCAGGACCTTGGCATTTTGCCGTGAAGACGATGCTCATCCTCTATGGCATTTCATCAAACGATGCCTTGTTCTTCGTGCTGATCGTCCACTCCATCCAGACCCTGCTCGTCATCCTGCTGGGCATCTATGCATGGATCTCGCTCTCGTTCACGAATAAGAAAATGAGAAAGTTTTAAAAACCATTTCTAATTAAATAAAAGTATTATGGCTGAAATTAAGAATCTGAACCCAGTAGAAATCTGGCGTAACTTCGACAAATTGACACAAGTTCCACGTCCATCTGGACATTTGGAGAAAATTCAGGCTTACTTGCTCAATTGGGCAAAGGAAGCTGGTGTAGAGGCTTTCCAGGATCCTGCAGGCAACATCGTGATGCGCAAACCTGCTACTCCTGGTATGGAGAACCGCAAGGGCGTTATCCTGCAGGCGCACATGGATATGGTGCCTCAGAAAGCAAAAGACAGCAAGCACAATTTTGAAACCGATCCTATCGAGACTATCATCGATGGCGACTGGGTTCATGCCAACCGTACTACCCTCGGTAGCGACGACGGTCTGGGCGTGGCTACTATCATGGCTGTCATGGAGGCAAAAGACTTGCAGCACGGTCCGGTAGAGGGTCTCATCACACGCGATGAAGAGACTGGCATGTATGGTGCCAACGAACTCCCTGAAGGTGAACTGAACGGCGACATCCTGCTCAATCTCGATACAGAGGTTTGGGGTGAATTCGTCATCGGTAGCGCAGGTGGTATTGATATTACAGCAACCCTCGACTACAAGGAAGTAGAAACCGACCAGGAAGATGCTGCTGTCAAGGTAACCCTGAAGGGCTTGAAGGGCGGTCACTCTGGTATCGAAATCTGCGAAGGTCGTGCCAACGCCAACAAATGCATGGTTCGTTTCGTACGTGAAGCCATTGCCGAACTCGACGCTCGCCTTGCTTCCTGGAACGGAGGTAATATGCGCAATGCCATCCCATTCGAGGCTGAGGTTGTACTCACCTTGCCAAAGGAGAACGTAGAGGCACTCCAGGACTTGGTAGCAGACTGGAAGGAAGAACTCCAGGATGAATTCAAGGGCATCGAGAACATCGAGAAGATTGAATTCTTCACAGAGAACGTAGAGACTCCTAAGATGGAAGTACCACAGGAGATACAGGACAATCTCGTAGATGCCATCTATGCTTGCCACGACGGTGTATTGCGCATGGCTCCATCTATGCCAGAAATCGTAGAAACCTCATCCAACCTTGCCATCGTAGAGATTGGCGAAGGAAAGGCAGCCATCAAGATTCTCGCCCGCTCATCACACGAAGGTTACAAGGCTTACATCGCCACCATGTTTGAGAGCTGCTTCTCTATGGCAGGCATGAAGGTGGAATTCAGCGGCAGCTATGGCGGTTGGAATCCAAACCCAGACAGTGACATTCTGAAGCATGTACTCAAGGTATATAAGGAGCAGAACGGCGAAGACGGCAAGGTGCAGGCAGTTCATGCCGGATTGGAGTGCTCTATCATCTTGGGCAAATATCCACACCTCGATGTCGTATCCTTCGGTCCTACTCTCTGCAGCCCTCACACCCAGTTTGAGCGTTGCCAGATCAGTTGCGTAGCACCATTCTGGAATCTCATGAAGCAGTTGCTTGCCGAGATTCCAACCAAATAATTTACAAAAAGGTTAAAAATATAGGGCCGGGAAGAAAATTCCCGGCTTTATTTTTGCCATTTTGGTTTATTTTAATTACCTTTGCAGCCGGAATTTTAAATATTAAACAAATGGACGATTATCACGCGGACAACAACAATGAATTGTAGGCGTGGAGATTCAGCAGAAAGAAACCCATTCACCGCTTTGGGGGATAGCTAATCTCCATACCCCAAACTTTTATTTTGTGGAGATTAGCAACAATGAGAACATATTGGAATACAGAGAATCATCTGCAGGCTATCAATGAATGGCAGCCTAACTGCTGGATACAAGTAACTTGTCCAACCGACGAAGACCAGCGCTTGCTGGAAGACGAATTCAAAATCCCTGATTATTTCCTCTCGGACATCAGTGATACCGATGAGCGTGCCCGCTACGAATACGACGATGGCTGGATGCTCATCATCCTCCGTATTCCTTATGTCAAGGAAATCAGAAGCCGCACGCCTTATACTACCGTGCCATTGGGTATCATCCACAAGCGGGATGTCACCATCACCGTCTGCTATTACGAAACCAATATGATGATTGATTTCGTGAGTTTCCAGCAGAAACGAGGTGAAGGCTTCACCGACTATGTGGATATGATTTTCCGTCTCTTCCTCTCCTCTGCCGTATGGTATCTGAAGCGACTCAAGCAGATCAACTCGCTCATCGAGAAAGCCAAGCGCAATCTGGATCATGGCGTCAACAATGAAAGCCTGATCGGTCTCTCACGTCTGCAGGATTCCCTCACCTATTTCATTACCTCCATCCGAGGCAATGAAAACCTGCTGTCTAAACTGAAGTTCAAACTCCAGGTGGATGAGTTGGATGCCGACCTGATTGAGGACGTCAACATCGAGATGACCCAGGCGCGTGAAACCACCAATATCTATTCAGATATTCTGGAATCCACGATGGACACCTATTCCAGCATCATCAACAACAACATGAATACCACGATGCGTACCTTGACGTCCATCAGTATCGTCATGATGTTGCCTACCCTGATTTCCTCCTTCTTCGGAATGAACCTCATCAACGGCATGGAAGACAGCTCCGTCGGTTTTGGCATTGCCATCCTCATCTCTATCGTCGTATCAGGCCTTACGTGGGGATTCCTGCGCTATAAGCGCTTGCTCTAAGGAAGGAAGCCGAGCCCCGCATAGCGCAGGGGCACAGAGCAAGAAGAACACAACAAGTCAGAAAAATAATGATAAAAAAACATAAAAAAGCGAGGATAAAAGTAAAAATAAAAAATAAAATTAGGATTTTTCGCTTTTTTTACTTAAGTTTGCAAAATTATTGTGTGTGTATGTGGCAGATAGCAACACCGTTATCTGCCAAGAAATCGAATCATAAACTAAATACAGTGAAATGATGGACTCTCAAGAAAATGCCCTGTTACAGGGAACCATGGAAGAACCTGCCAAGAAGGCGTATGCCACCAAGCAGGAAGTGCTCGAAAGAGTGAAAGAAATCGCTCGCAGTGCCGAAGCTCCTAATAAGGAAGAGCTCGACCACCTGAAGACAACTTTCTACAAACTTCACCTCGCAGAACGGGATGCTCAAACCAAGGAGTATCTGGAAAAAGGTGGTGATCCTGAAAAATTCGTACTCCTACCTGATGACACAGAAGAAGCTTTCAAGGCTGAAATGCAGATCATCAAGGAAAAACGCGCCAAGATCTTCCTCGAACAGGAAGAGGAAAAGCAGGAAAATTTAGCAAAGAAACTTGAGATTATAGAAAAGATCAAGGCTATGACTACCTCTCCTGAGGAAGCTAACCAATCATATAATGACTTCAAGGCCCTGCAGCAGGAATGGAAAGAAATCAAGACCGTGCCTGCCGACAAGGCTAATGAGTTGTGGCGCAACTACCAGCTCTACGTGGAGCAGTTCTACGACCTTCTGAAACTCAACAGCGAGGCACGTGAATACGACTTCAAGAAAAACCTCGAAGCTAAGACCGCACTCTGCGAAGCTGCTGAAAAGCTCGACGAGGAACCGGATGTCATCTCTGCCTTCCACCAGTTGCAGGACTTGCACCAGCAGTACCGCGAAATCGGTCCTGTTGCCAAGGAATTGCGCGAGCAGATCTGGAGCCGTTTCAAGGCGGCAAGCACCGTGATTAACAAGAAGCACCAGCAGTACTTTGAGGAAATCCGCTCTAAGGAGGAGAAGAACCTCGAACAGAAGACTGCGCTCTGCGAAAAGTTGGAGGCAATCGACCTGGATGCCATCAAGACTGCTGCCCAGTGGGAAACGACTACCAAGGAGGTAATCGCTATGCAACAGGAATGGCGTGAAATCGGTTTTGCTCCTCAGAAGATGAACGTGAAGATTTTTGAACGCTTCCGCACCATCAATGACGTGTTCTTCAGCAAGAAGGCTGCGTTCTTCAAGGAACTGAAATCGCAATATTCCAGCAATTTGGAAAAGAAGCAGGAACTCGTCAAGAAGGCACAGGAACTTGCTGATAGCACAGACTGGAAAAAGACGGGCGACAAGATTATCGCACTGCAGAAAGAATGGAAGACCGTGGGCGTTGTGCCTCGCAAACAGGGTGAACTGCTCTGGAAGGACTTCCTCGATGCTTGCAACAAATTCTTCGAGGCTCGCAACAAGGCTAATGCGGGCACCAGAAACACGGAGCACAGCAACTTGGCGAAGAAGCGCGAAGTAGTGGCTAAGCTGAAGGACTTGCTCGAAAACCCTGTAGAGAACGTGCAGCAGGCACTGCAGAAGCTGACAGAGGAATATAACTCCATCGGTCATGTGCCTTTCAAGGAAAAGGACAATATCTACAAGGAGTATCACGAAGTGCTCGACAAGATCTATAAGGACTTGCACATCAGCAACGCCAAGCGCCGTCTCGACAATTTCAAGAACAATCTGAAGAATGTGGCTGAGAAGGGTTCTGATGCCTTGGACAATGAGCGTGGACGACTCTTGCGCCGCTACGACCAGTTGCGCAGCGATATCACCACCTATGAGAACAACCTCGGCTTCCTCAATGCTGCCAGCAAGAAGGGCAACAGTCTCGTAGAGGAAATGAACCGCAAGGTGCAGAAACTCAAGGATGAACTCGAACTGGTAAAAAATAAGATCAAGGCTATTGATGCAGAAAACAAGTAAAATATATAGCCCCACAGATCTCACGGATTTTACATAGGTCTTTCATAGACCGATGAAATATTAAAGTCCCACAGATCTCACAAATTAACACAGATCTTTTGAAGAGAAATAAATCTGTGGATATCTGTGAAATCTGTGGGACTTTTTTTTAGCCCCTTAAGCCTGTTCTCGCCTTGCACGAACAGGACTTATATCACACTTACATCTTTTCTATGATTTTCATGCCCTCTTCCACCGCTTTCATATTGAGTGGAATCAAACCATGATGGCGCTCAGGCAACGACTTGAAGAGTGCCTTGTTCAGACCGTCAGTGCTCACCACAGGACAAACCTTCAGCAGACCACCCAGCACAATCATATTAAACACCTTTGCGTTTTTCATCTCAGCCGCCTTGTCCATCGCATCAATACGATACACGGTGATGTCCTTACGCTGCGGAGGATTCATGATACCATACCCATCATAGATCAGCACACCGCCCGGCTTAACCTTCGATTCAAACTTATCGAGCGAAGGCTGATTCAGTACGATAGCCACATCATAATGGCTCAAGATAGGCGAAGAGATACGGTCATCACTCACGATCACCGTCACATTCGCTGTACCGCCACGCTGTTCCGGACCGTATGCAGGCATCCAAGTCACCTCTTTATCCTCCATCAGTCCAGAATAAGCCAGGATTTTTCCCATAGAGAGAACACCCTGACCACCAAACCCAGATATAATGATTTCTGTCTTCATTTCTAATTTCTCATTTCTCATTTCTCATTTATATCCCCGTCGTATCCTTCAAGTCTCCCTTAGGATATTCCTTGAACATATTCTCTTCCATCCACTTATTAGCTTCCACAGGAGAAAGTTTCCAACCACTGTTGCAGGTAGAAACGATTTCCACCAGACTGGAACCCTTGCCCTGCATACTTGCCTCAAAGGCCTTGCGGATAGCTTTCTTAGCCTTTCTGATGCTCGCTACAGTTTCCACGCTCTGTCGGGTCACATAGCAAGTACCCGTCAGATGACTGGCAAGTTCGGTGATATTGAGCGGATAACCATGAAGATCAGGCTGGCGACCGTAAGGACAGGTAGCCGTCTTCTGACCCAGCAGAGTAGTAGGAGCCATCTGGCCGCCCGTCATACCATAAATGGCATTATTGATGAAGATAATGGCAATATGCTCACCACGGTTTAAGGCATGAATCGTCTCACAAGTACCGATACAAGCCAAGTCACCATCACCCTGGTAAGTAAATACCAGACGATCTGGCCACAAACGCTTGATACCCGTAGCCACTGCAGGCGCACGACCATGAGCCGCTTCCTGCCAGTCAATATCCAAATAACGATAAGCGAAGACGGCGCAGCCCACAGGACAAACGCCCACCGTCTTATCCTCCATACCCATCTCCTCTATCACTTCGGCGACAAGCTTATGCACCACACCATGCGAACAGCCCGGGCAATAATGCATCGGAACATCGTTCATCAGTGTCGGTTTCTTATATACCAAGTTTTCTGGTGAAATTATATCATTCATAATGTATAATTTATATATTTTCAGTAATTAATCGCTTGAGCGCCTCCACGATTTCCTCAGGTTCAGGCACAATACCGCCCAAACGACCGAAATGCGCAACAGGCACCAAACCATTCACAGCCAGACGCACATCCTCTACCATCTGTCCGGCATTGATTTCAGCCACGAGGATGCCCTTCTTGCTCTCAGCCAACTGATGGATTTCCTGAGTAGGGAAAGGCCAGAGCGTGATCGGACGGAAAAGTCCCACCTTGATTCCCTGTTCACGGGCACTCTCAATACTCTTCTCCGCAATACGGGCAGCACTGCCGAAGGCCACGATCACATAGTCAGCATCCTCACAGCACTGCATCTCGTAGCGCACCTCCGTCTCACGGATTTTCCTGTATTTCTCCTGCATCATCAGATTACGCTCCTCCATCACTTCCGGTTTCAGTTCCAGGGAAGTCATGATATTCGGCTTTCTGTCCTTCTTACGACCTACGGTAGCCCAAGGACATTCCTCTGCAATCTCCTGTTCCGTGCGGCGAGGTTTCATCGGAGGAAGCACCACCTTCTCCATCATCTGACCGATGACACCATCACTCAGTATCATCGCCGGATTACGGTATTTGAAAGCCAAGGTGAAAGCCAAGTCCACGAAGTCAGCCATCTCCTGTACAGAAGCCGGAGCCAATACAATCACATTATAGTCACCATTACCACCACCACGAGTAGCCTGGAAATAGTCACCCTGCGAAGGCTGGATAGTACCAAGTCCAGGACCGCCACGCTGCACGTTGACGATGACACCCGGAATCTCGGCACCCGCCATATAGGAAATGCCCTCCTGCATCAAAGCCACACCCGGACTCGACGAAGTAGTAAGCACACGCTTACCAGCACCCGCACCGCCATAGACCATATTGATGGCAGCCACCTCACTCTCAGCCTGGAGCACCACCATACCAGAAGTCTCCCAAGGTTTGAGCAAAGCCAAAGTCTCTATAATTTCACTCTGTGGAGTAATCGGATAGCCAAAGAAACCATCCACACCACATCTGATGCAGGCATGAGCAATCGCCTCATTACCCTTCATCAAAGTTATTTCACGTTTCTGTTGTTCAGCCATTATTCATTCTCCTTCTTACGATACACGGTAATACATCCATCAGGGCATACGATGGCGCACGAAGTACAGCCCACGCATGCATCTGGCACAGCCGCTTCCACATAGCGATAACCATGCACATTCACTTTTTTCTCGGCTAATGCAATGACATGTTGAGGACAAGCCACCACACAGAGCGCACATCCCTTGCAGCGCCCTGTATCGACTACAATAGCCCCTTTAATCTTACTCATATTCTTTTCGTTCTAATTATCTTTACGCTTGGAGTAAACCAAAACTGCCGTTGTCCACATGTCGGTTATTATGGATTGTAGTAGTCCTTGCAATAGAAGCTCATGATATCATCCAGCATCTCCTTGGCAGCCACGGCAGGACTCTCTGGATCGAGCGCAATGGCCTCCAGATAACAGTCGATGGCACGCTTAAAGTCGCCTTGCTTGCGCCAGGCGTTACCTTGTTGATAATAATCTTCTGCTTTCATTTACTCTATTTATTTTTTAAGTTTTACGCTGCGAAAGTACTAAATTTCAGCTAAGAAAAAGAATAAAAGCGGAAGATTTAAACTATATTAATGTTGATTTTCTTAAAAAATGCGCACACTACTTTTTAGTGTGCAATTTTTCAAGAATAATATCCGATATTTCTACATTTTATTTTGGTAGATTATATACAGTACGATGCCACGCAAAACGAGATAAATGATGAAAGCCAGCCACAGGGCATGATTGCCCATCAGCGGATGCAGGATGAAAAACAGGGCAAAGAAGGAAGCCGAAGCGATGGCAGTAGAACAGAGCATCGACTTCGACCGAGTGATGCCCACGAAGATGCCATCGAAGACAAAGGCCGCCATTCCAGCTAAGGGAATCAGAACCGCCCACCAGAAGTAATCACCCGCAGCCGTTATCACCCGCTCATCATCCGTCAGGAGCGCAAGGAAGTTTTCTCCTCCTATCATATATAATAAGGTGAACCCCGCAGCCACCGCTAACCCGAAGCCCATCGTCCTGCGCACCACTTCCCGAAAGGCCACCATGTTCTTAGCCCCGTAATACTTGCCACTCAGGGCTTCTGCAGCGTAGGCAAAACCATCCATGAAGTAGGAAAAGATGGTGAAGAGCGTCATCAGCAGGGTGTTCACCGCCAATACCAAGGTACTCTCCCTGGAACCAGCCGCCGTGAAGAAGAGGTTGACAGCCACCAGACACACCGTGCGGAGAAAGATGTCCCTGTTGAGCGAGAAAAACCGTTTGAGCGGTTCCGCAGCTAAGAGATGCTGACGGAAATCATACTTGCCCAACCGGCGATAATGAAGACGGAAAAGCAGACACGCCATGAGGAAGCCCCACCATTGGGCGATGACCGTACCGAGAGCCACGCCCTCCACCGTCATCTTGCCCACGAAGACCAGCAGCAGAGAAGCGATGATATTCACCACATTCTGCGTCAGCGAAACCATCATCGGAATACGGGTGTTCTGCATACCGATATACCAGCCCGTAAACCCATACAGACCCAATACGGCAGGAGCACCCCAGATGCAGACATAGCAGTATCTGCGGGCAAGTTCCACCACATCAGCCTCCGGCGACATAGCCCACAATCCACATCCGATGAGCCATCTCTGAAGGATAAAGAACAGCAGTCCTATCCCTACACCGATGGCTAAGGAGCGCACCAAGAGCCTCATCACTTCCGCCAAGTCTCTCCTGCCCAACGCCTGCGAAGTCATCCCGCTGGTCCCCATTCTCAGGAAGCCGAACAGCCAGTAGATGACATTGAAGAGCATCGAGCCCACGGCAATGGCACCGATATAAGCCGCATCGCCGATATGTCCGACAATAGCGACATCTACCAAACCCAAAAGCGGTACCGTGATATTGGATATTATCGACGGTACCGCTAATTGCAATATTCGTTTATTCACCTTTTTCAATTCTTAAACCTCATTTAGTTTTACTGGTATATGACCTTCAAGCTGTAACCACCTCTTTTAGAATTTAAAAATATACTCAATAAACTTACATTCATTTCGCTATTACCATCTGCTTATCAGCGAAAGCGCTACAAGCATCAACCAAAGCCAACAGTTTGCTCCAGTTTGAGACAGGTTCCACTCTATGAGCAAAACATTTGCGCACATACACTTTTACACTTTCATTTCCAGCGGTAGCCTTAACCGTGAATTCTCCACACTCATTAGCCACCGAAGTCTCAATCTTCTTTAATGCTTCAGCAGAGACCTTATATCCTTGCGGCAACGGAATCTCTATATTCCATTCATCAACAAACGCCATCTTGCGCCAAACATCATCGATACGCTCTCGATCCTTGCCTTCTAGTTTCAACGAACTTCCTATTAACTTACCTACCGACAACAAATAGTTATTTCCAGCGCGTTTCACCATTCCATCCATCACATAATCTACATGATAAACAAAGTTAGAACTATCTCGACGGATTCCCACGCAATCTACTCCATAGCCACCGACTTGCACAGGATCACCATCGTGATAACTACTGATTTCAGCCTTAAACGGATCTATGGCATTTTTCTGATATTCATTGAAAGCTCCTTTTAATTCAGCAGATTCCTTCTTAGTATAACAAGAGTACGGATCTTTGTCGTCGTATTTCAAATATCGCCAATAAGCTTCAAGTTGGCTTGAACCAAAAAGCGTGTTATCAGGACTCACCAAAGACTGACCGTACATTTTCTGTTCACCCGAATAAGTTACCTTCCTACTGATATCAAGTTTAGTACCATCAAGTTTAACCACCATATCATTCACCGACTTATTGTCTTCAGCTTGACTCACAGGTATCGTTATTTGTTCCTCGGAATCTTGCATATACGCCTTTCTTCCTTGATATATATAAGGTATCTCGGAAGCAACCTTAGGATAAGTACCAGGGAAATAATACAAGTTAGTTCCCTTGAGACGGAAGAACCAAGATGTAGAATTGTAATTGATCAACTGATCCACTGGAAGTGCTCCGAGAGGTGTCGTGATGCCCATCTCCAATTCTACTCCTAACTTACGCAAGTAGTTGGGTACCACATTAAATGACGCTTGAGAAGTTCCCGCACATATATACTCAAAAGAAAATATCCTGTCTGCCTTCTCTTCTGCAGACAGGTCTGCATTTTTAAGAGCCTTAAATACTCTCGTGTACTTACCAGAGAGGCCGATGGGCGAATAGCCATTCTTGCTGACATAAGTCTTCATCAGTTTCCAGTCATCCTGCAGAATAGGTGCCACATCCGGATTGGCACGAACACCCTTCTGGCGCATGGCTTTCTCTACGATGACCGTCTTGGTCTTGGTAGGAGTAATAAACATCATGATGTAAGGCGACTGAACGGTTGCATTGTACCATACGGAAGGTTCTGCATCCACAGGCTGGTCCATAGTCAGGTCGAGCACGGCATTCTTGTCCTTATCCGTTGTCTGCTTAAACTCGGGAGCACCATTCATGGAACGATAAACTGTGGCAAGACTCTGATCTAACACACAATGAATACGGCTATAGAGCACTGGCTCACTTTGGCGCAAGAAAAATACAAACGGATCCAACTGCTGTTCCTGAGTGTCTATCTGGTCTAACGAAAAGACATCAATACAGTCGCCAATCTCCAAACCTGGCACCGCAATCTTCTGACTGAGTTCCTTGCCTTTCTTACCTTCCTTCACATCTACGTAATCGTCGAAATCCACCACCTGCACCGTGCCGTCTTTCTTCAACACACGAATTCCCAAGATGGTATTGGTCGTATGATGATATCCGCCCAGCCATTTCTTCGATTTTGTAAGAAAAGAGAATTCTGAATAGTCCTTCAGGGCTTTCTTGTCGTTGATTTGTATCAGCATACGCTCCATATCCTCGCAATCTATCTGGCGTGTCAGTCTTCCACTGATAAACAACTCTGTCGTAGCCTTGCGATGGTAATCGGTACTCAGTTCCTTGTAATAAGATAGAATCACCGCCGATTCCTTCTTGAATTTCTCGGGCACAGCACGTTTCTTGAAATCAACAGGCGTATTGTCCCATACTTCCTGGCGTACTTTTTGCGCCAACTTGAGATAATCAGCCTTGTTGTCGGCCTTAACCGACAAACATACGAGTTGCATCATCAATAAGAAGAAAGCAACTCCCGCCATTCTTACATTCTTCATAATCTCAACCTTTTAAAATATCAATTACTTATTTTGTTAATATAACTACTTGCTGATTGCAGGCATCATTCCATTCGGAAACCATTTTGTTCCATGCCGGAATATCCTTCAAGGCTACTCGCCTGTTCTTGATAACATATTCCTTTTTCATGACGACACGATTGCCTTGTTTGGAAAACGTACAAGACAAGTCAGCCCAATGGGAATGCGACGCAAAAGGAGCAGGGAGTTCCTGCACACGCATCCCTTTTGGTATAGAGAGACTGACCTTACGCACATTTTTGACTTTCATACTTATCATATAGTCGGAAACCCGCTTGGTAGTATCCACTGGAGTCAGAAAAAGGCTCTCATCGAGATTGGCGTCTAAATAAACACTACCGTCAACCAGTAGCCCAGCTCCCTTTTTCATAAAAAAAGCAGTGATATTCAAAGACTCATCCCGAGGACGATTTCCCGTCATCACTATATCCCCAATCTTATCCAATCGTTCTTCAACCCCCATCGCTGCCACCAAGGCCTTCTCTTTTTCATCTTGTGCCGTAGCGTCATTCCCCACTAATATCCAAGACTTCATATCGCCCTTCCATTTAGAGTACAATTTGCCCTTTATATCGTAGTTTCCATCATCCCCAGATTCTAAGGTTGCCTGATATGTTATAGAAGAAAAGCAAGAATCAGCAGCCAGTTCAGGTAACTTATTCATACGAAAGCTATCTGCGTCTTCTACCAAAGCCATCCTTCCTTGTATATTGTCTGGCACATAGCCTAGAGGAACATATGGATTCGTAGCATCCAGATAATATGGCTTTCCCTGATAGAAAACCGTACATATCGCATGATCAATAGATGCAATAGAAGGATTTTCCTGCAAAGAATAAGGTACATCCCATGTCCCTATATCCGTTTGACGAGCATCAAAGCCTTGAGCCTTGAGCAAGGTTTTGAGCAAAAGAGCCATAGCCTTGCAATCACCATAACGCTTACGAATAGTTTCAGCAGGTGTTGCTGGTTGATGGGCAGAAATACCTGCCTCAAAAGCCAAATATCTGATATTCTGCTGTACCCAGGCATAAGTATTGGCTATCTTGTCATAATCGTTTTTTGCCCCTTTCTGTATCTCTCTTAGTATTTCATCTTGATTAGGAATAGAGCAATCCACATTAGCCAACTGATGAGACCAGACAAACATATCTTGCAGACTTTGGAATGCTCCCAACACCAAGAGATGAGGAGCACTATATCCCCAAGATGGAGAATTAGGTTCTATCAGCTGTGCAGGTAAGGAATGAATCACATAAGTAAAAACGGAATCTCCCTCTGCATTACATGTAGTACTTTTCTCTATACCAGCAGGAAGATTATATTCTTTTATCCGAAACTGCTGGAAGGCTTTTGGCTTGATTACCTCTATCTTCTTATGCTCTACATAATTAGCTTCACACAAAGGAATAGTTGTGAAATAAATAGGATTGAGATAGGTTCGAGTAAAAGAAGCCTTCAGAGTCTTGCCAACCTTTGGAATCTGATAGCTAAAGTAGCAAATCTTGGTATCATCGTAAAAGACATTACGAGGAATGGCTGACTTGTATTGTGCATACCCCTTACACTGTGCTTTGTCCAAACGAATAAAGTCTCCGTAATAAGCACATGGTTGAACTATAGCGGAATATTGGGTTACACCATACTCATAATCCGTAGTGTTAACAACAATAGTCTTACCTGCGTCATCTGTTTTGAAGACGTATCTATCATTGCATTGCAATATATGCACATTGTCATCAGCTTTTTGAGCCGAGATGGGTTGCAAAAAAGCGAAGAGCAATACCAGCATACTATCTAAATCAGCAAGTCTGTATTGGAGCATTTTTCTCATTTTCATTATACTCTGCTTCTTTTAGTTATTCTGTTTGCAAAAATAAGAAAAAAAAGCGAGAACAAAGGATAAGAAAAGAAATTATTTTGTTTTTTGCGTTAAAAACATCATAATAATATAAAAAAGACAAAAGTTACCAGCTGACGATAACTTTTGCCTTTTCATTTCTCATTTCTAATTTGTAATTTCTCATTTAATTCTATATTTCGCAGCCTGCTCCTCAATATAAGCAGCATCACTGAAGTAGTCGATACGCATAGCCTTGCGCACCTCATCCATTGTCTGCGCAGCAAATTCACGCGCATCCTCACTACCCTTCTTCAGGATATTGAACACCTCAGGAATATCCTGCTCAAACTCATGACGGCGGGCACGGATAGGGTCGAGCATCTTGTTGAGCACACTGTTCAAGAACTTCTTGCAAGTACCGTCACCGATACCACCCTTCACATACTGCTCTTTCAGTTCATCGAGAGATTTGAATTCAGGCCAGAACTCAGCGAAGTCCTCATCAGTAGAGAAAGCCTCCATGTAGGTGAACACGGCATTGCCCTCCAAATGTCCAGGCTCCTCCATGCTCATGCGAGGCTCACCATTCGACATCTTCTTCACCTTCTTCCAAACGGTCTTCTCATCATCGCTCAGATAGATGCAGTTGCCCAAACTCTTGCTCATCTTCTCCTTACCATCGGTACCAGGAAGACGACGGCAAACCGCATTTTCAGGGAGCAGGATCTCAGGTTCCACCAATACAGGCGCATAGATCTGATTGAATCGGCGCACCAGTTCACGGGTCACCTCCAGCATTGGCTCCTGATCCTCACCAGCAGGAACGGTAGTAGCCTTGAAGGCAGTAATATCAGCAGCCTGGCTCACAGGATAGCAGAAGAAGCCCAATGGGATATTCGCCTCGAAGTTACGCATCTTGATTTCCGTCTTCACGGTAGGATTTCTCTGCACACGAGATACAGAGATGAGGTTCATCAAGTAGGTAGTCAACTCAGCCAATTCCGGAATCATACTCTGGATATAGAGTGTACATTTCTGCGGATCAAGACCAGCAGAAAGGTAGTCGAGAGCCACCTCAGTGATATTCTGTCTAATCTTCTCAGGGTTATCAGCATTGTCAGTCAGTGCCTGAACATCAGCCATGAACACAAACATTTTGTCGAAGTCGCCAGCATTCTGCAGCTGCACACGTCGCTGAAGCGAACCGATATAATGACCCAAATGAAGTTTACCAGTAGGACGGTCTCCCGTCAATATAATCTTTCCCATTTACTTACAATTTATGTTTTTGACTGCAAAGGTACATTTATTTAGTCAAAAAACAAAATATAACCGCAATTAATTGTCCTAAAAGTGATTGAATTAGAGAAAATACACAGGATATAGACCAGAAAAAGCGTATGCCCCTCGTAATGAGAGCATACGCTTTTTACTTGATTATTCCACTCCTTTCTCAAAATAGGGAGCTAATTCCTTCTTCACGTCGAAGCAAGGACAGGCTTTAGCGGAAAACTCGTTGTGACCGTGGATGGTGGCGTGAAAGGAAGAAAATTGAAAATGAAAATGACCGAAAATGACTTTGACCAAATGACTGGAATATTACATTGTAAGTCTGGCAAAGCATTTCAGAATAGTTGCGAATAACCGATTTCGCTCTAAAAAACTATTTTTTAGTGTTCAAAAAAGTGGGCTATAGTGAAAAAAATCCGCAGTTTTGAGCTTATAAGTGAAAGAATAAGTTGAAAAATACGCTTTTAATAGAGATTTCTTTATACCTATTATAATAGCTTCGTCTCTAATTGTAAGCATCGCTGTATTTACGATTTGTCCATAAAAAAATTAAAAACTTAACTATCAATAGAAGAATCTACTTTCCAAACAGATATTGTATAAGTACTTGATGTTGAAGCTTATAACTACAATCATTTGCTTACCATAGATTATCCAATAAGATTTATCATCTTTAGGAATGTTCTATATTTTTGTTATTCGGGCAAAGATTAGCAAACTATCATATAATACCACATTTAATGCTTTCTTTAACGGAAAAAGTTATTTTTGAGGCTTTTTTTGCGATTTAAGACCCTCGAAAATGGCGAAAAAATGAAGCAGAAATGCAAAAACAAGTACCCCAAAAAGCAGTTTTAGTAAAGAAACACAACAAAATGATAGGCAAGAAATGGATATTGAACA
>OWIS01000147.1_pt1 | contig 32406 bp, 26 predicted proteins | sample 1732611 | NCBI WGS metagenome assembly OWIS01 (sample SAMN05065734, study PRJEB22554) | human gut metagenome | biome: ENVO:2100002; feature: ENVO:00000062; material: ENVO:00002003 | host: Homo sapiens | place: USA
AAGTGACGGGCGTCACGCACGGCACAAACCGTCTGGGCGGCAATGCCTACACGGACATCATCGTGTTTGGTCGAATCGCCGGCAAGGCTGCAGCTGAAGCTGCGAAGTAATGTCTTCACCCGTATCGAATTCTATCGATGCGGGTGAAAATCACTCCGTTCCCGACGGCCTGTGACCTTTACTAAGTCGCAGGCCGTCCGCGTTATCCGATACACTCGACAGCCCTACAATGGCTCCTACTATGGATTTTCCTCTGTGCATTTCTTCCCCAAATGGCCAGTGATAAAGCAATAAAAACCAGACAGTCCATCCTCGATGCGGCGAAAGCCATCATCATTGAGGAAGGTATTGGTGCGCTCACTATGGAGCGTGCGGCAACTAAAGCCGGCATCAGTAAAGGCGCCTGCATGTACCACTTCAAGAGCAAGCGGGCACTGCAAGCAGCACTGGTAGAGGAGTACGCCGCACACCTTTCCTCGGAACTTGCTCGGCACGAAGCGCTTTTTGACGGACCTCCCGAGGAAACGCTGGTTCCGGGCTTCATCGAATGGTTCCGCAGCTTTGATCATGACAACCACGGCTGGTCGACGGTTGGGCTCGCCATCCATTCCAATTTCGTGCACGACGAAGAACTCATGCGTCCTGTCAGACTCTGGTACGAGAGACTGCATGCTCGAATTGCGGCCTTACCCGAAGATGTTCGAACACCAGCACTTGTGGCCATCATGGCTATCGAGGGATTCTTTTATTCGCATAAATTCGAAGTTGACCTCGTCTCACCCAAGCTGAAAATTCAGGCCTGGCACTTCATTCTCGAAAATCTCGTTCACAACCACGCAGCTGCTCAAACCGAGCACTGATCGGAATGGGCTTTTTTCAGCAAGCAGTATGAGCAGCACCGTTTTCCAACCTTATCGTCTCAGTGCAGCCGCTGCAGGAACGCCATTCCTCGACGGCTATTCAACGGGATCCGCTGCGTTCCTGATCCTGATGATCCCGGGGCTTACCGCCTGGGAGATGGGCGCATTTGCAAGCCTCTATCTCCTCACTTTTTCTGTTGGGGCGATAGTTTTCGGCTGGCTTGCTGATCATTTTGGCCGACGCAGGCTCTTTGCAGGCTCGATGCTTTGTTTTGCACTCGTCACACTTTTCTGCGCAGCCTTCTTGTCGTTGAAAAACGGGCCTGATGCAGCACTTGGATACGCACCAATTCTCGCTTTGCTGGCACTCAGAGGCGTAACGGGACTGTTGCTTGGAGGCGATTACCCGGTCGGTCAGGCGCTTGTCGCCGAACTCATACCCGCGAAAGATCGTGCACGTCACCTTTCGCTCCTGATGTTCGGTTGGTACGCAGGGGCTCTCTTTGCTGTATTGATTTCCTGGCCTTTACGTGCCTTTGATCTTCCTTGGCTCTCATTTCTCTGGATTCAAGCACTGCTTGCGATCTTTTTTTGGTTTGGCCGCCGCAGCGTTCCTGAGTCTGCTGCCTGGAGCGAAGCCAGGTGCGCGGCCAACAGCTCCAACAGGAAAGCGACTCATGGCATTTTTGCAGAAGAAGGAACACTCACAGCTTTTCTTTTTTGTACGGTTTTCTGGCTCTGCCAAACGATCCCCGCAACTGTCTTGATGTTTTACTCGACGAAGATTCTCTCGGGCTTTCTGGATACGGAGAGTACTTTTATTCAGGTACTGCTGCTCTATGGGTGCTTCTTTATCGGCGTACTCCCTTCAACGCACCCTGCCCTTGCCAAACGTCCCAAGGCCGTCCTTATCGGCACTTTCTTTCTGATGGCCTTTGCGCTCGGCATCATAGCGCTGGGGCAGGATATTCATTCGTCCGTTCTCATGGGCTCCGCCTTCATTCTCTTTGCGCTTGCGTACGGTCTTCAAACTCCGCTGGATTTTGTTTTCCCAAACATGCTCTTTCCTGCCGGCAGTCGTGCCCGTCTCGTTGGTCTGACGACAACGATCTCGCGAATTGGTTCCATGGGAGCGGCCTTTGCGTTCCCGCTGCTTTCGGAATCCTTCTCCGTTGCAAGCCTCTTCTGGGCAGGTTGTGCCTTTCTTCTTTTCGGAGCAGCTTTCTCCTGGAAAAACGCTCCGCAGGATGCCTACTAATCAAGATCAACTGCAACGCTCCAATCCGAGTCGCCGAAGTCTTGAACACAGCGTATTCACGTTTATGCCGGCAAATTCCGCCGCACCGCGCGGACCCGCTATACGATCTTTCGTTTGTTCAAAAAGTCTGACGAAATAGCGCCGCTGCATGTCATTAAAGAATTCAACCGCATTAGTTGACGCACTGACAGTTTCGTCAAGCGATTTCATTTGCACGCTCTGGACGACTACGCCAAGCATTTCGTCGTCATGAGTGCAGACAAACTGTTCACTATCGGTCGGCTTGGACTGGGCGGTTCTTTGACTTCTGCCTTGTATCTATAAATCACATAGAGAAACGATGGCAGAAGTCAAAAGTCCATTCATTGAGAATCTCTCTCCGCTCGCGCCATAACAGACTCCATTTGACTCAGCGTCGTGACACAACCAAAAGAATAAGGAAGTACCCTGCGCCGATAATCGACGCCAACGTTCCTGCTGGGATCTGTGCGGGAGCAATCAGCACCTGACCGAGCCAATCAGCCCAGGAAACGAGTGCAGCCCCTAAAAGCGCTGCCGTGCAGAGTTCCGTTTTTACCGTTCGTGCACCAATCATGACGGCCATGTGCGGCGCCACAAGTCCCACAAAGGCTACAGGCCCCATGGCAGCAGTAGCTGAGGCACAAAGGAGCGCACAAAGCGTGAGCAGCCCCAGCGCAGAACGCGTGAGCGACAGCCCGCGGGACTGTGCAAAGTCTCGGCTGATGGAGAGCAGCGTCATGCTTCTTGAAGCGGCAAAAGCAATGCTGATAAGTACGAGAACGGCCCCCAAGAGCATTGCGGCCGCAAGAGGGGTAGTGCGGTAGGTTGAGCCTGAAAGCCACTGGAGAATAAAGTAGTTTTCCATGGTTCCGCGCGAAAGCGCGAGCGTGACGGCGGAATCCAGGAAAGCCGAGATCGCAATACCCATCAGAACGACGACGTCAGGCGAAAAACGAGACGATTTTGAGAGTCCCAGCAGCACCAAGAGCACCGCAAAGCTGCCTCCGGCAGCCGTCAGCGACCCCAGAGATCCCACGGCGCCGCCAAAATAGAGCGCACTCACGACCATCGCGAAAGCTGCGCCGGACGAAACGCCAAGAATGTCCGGACTGGCGAGCGGATTGCGAATCAGACGCTGCAAAATAACGCCCGCGGCCGCTAAGCCGGCACCGGCTGCAGCGGCAGTAATAAACCGAGGAATACGCAGAAGCAGTTCAAACTTATCTGCCAGTGCAAATGTCCATATGCCCTCTCGATTAATGAACGTAAAGTTGAGGACGATGAGGAGCAGCATTGCTGCGACAAGCATGATGAGCCCAGGAATGGAGAGCTTCTTAAGCGACGACTGCACCATGCCGGATACCTGACCGGGCTGCGCACCGCCGCGCGCGAGCGCAGAGAGGCTTTTCCGGGCAATCCAGATGAAGATCGGTGTTCCAATAATGGCTGATACAACGCCGGTGGGCACGATGTTGCCGGTAAGCGAGGTGAGTCCCTGAGCCGCAGCGTCGGTGGCGCAGAGGAGTGCCGCCCCAATCAGCATGCTTGCAAAGAGCTGAGTGCGCGGATTGACAAACCCGACTCTTCTCGCGATATTGGGCGCAATGAGTCCCGTGAAATTGATGACGCCGGCCGCAGCGATAAAGGCCGATGAAAGCCAAATGCCCAATGCCGCCAACACACCGAAGACGGGCACGATAGGCAAGCCTCGAGCCCGAGCACCTTCGTCTCCGAGCGAAATGAGTGCGAGTGCGCGCGGCGCAAAAATCAATAAAAGAATCACCACCGGAAGCGTCTGCGGCAAAAGCGCAGTGATGCCGCCCCAGCCGTTTTGCGCGAGGTCGCCGGCCCCCCAGAGGAAGACATTTTCAACAAACTGAGCACGCAGTAGCACAACCGCCGTCGCAATGGCCCCAAAAAGAAGGTTCACAACCATGCCGGCGATAATCAGCGCGACCCCCGTCATACCGCGCGGACCGGCAATAAGCAGGATGAGTCCGAAGGCAGCGAGAGCCCCTGCAAAAGCCCCCAATGAAAGCCATGCGCCGGCCGCCGCGGGAAAGAATGCGGAAATCAAAACAACTGCAAGCCAGCCGCCCGATGACGTGCCCAGCGTCAAGGGAGAGGTCATGGGATTTTGCGTGAGCTGCTGCAGGAGGCTCCCCACCAAACCGAGCAGTGCGCCGCCAATGGCCGCAGCGGCAAATCGCGGAAGCGTCCCAAAAGCAAAGTAGTAAGCGTCAAAACTCTCTGCTGACGCCGGATCGAAGATGAGATTGACGCGGTCAGTCCAGGAAAGCGCATTGTCTAACGTAAAGGTGCAGAGAATGGAAAGACCCAGCGCAGCCGCCGTAGCAATGAGTGCACCTATGGAGAAAGTCTTCATTTTGAAGTTCCCTCCTGCTCCGTTCTGCCGGCATAAGAAGGAGCCAGCGTCAAAAGTGCTTCGGTAATGCGTTTTGCAGTGGTCAGAATCGAGGGCGCTCCGCCATGGCTCCAGTAGGGTTCCGCAGGTGCCACATGATGTTTGCGGGCAAATGGTGTGGCACACCATAGGATGGAATTCATCACCTTGGCTTCTTGAGCGAAAGGACGGATATAGATGACATAGGCATCCGTTAAATTTTTGAGGTCGCGAATCCTCACCTGCGTGAGGCCATAGGCGCTTGCAGGCCGAGTGAGCGGCTGCGCCATTCCCATGCGCCGCACAACCCAGTCCGCAATAGAGTTAGGCGTATAAACAAAAAGCGTTGTGAGACTGGAAAAGCGGATAACTTGAATTTGAGGAGCAAAACCAAAAGCTTTGCGGACGGCGTCGCCATAAGCGTCAATTTGCGCAAACCATCGAGCAATTTCAGCTTCAGCAACGGCTTCGCGCTGAAAGAGTTTTGCTAATTCCCGGAACTGCTTGAGAGCCGTCTCAGCTTCATTTTCAGGTGCATCGGCGCGGTAGTTGCTAAAGAGCAGTACCGGCGCAATGGTGGCAAGCACCGGCATCAGATCGAGCTGAGTGGGACCGATGAGAATAACGTCGGGTTTAAGTTTGGCAATGCGTTCAAGATTGGGCTCGGCTCGGGTACCGAGATCCTCAATACCGGCAGGCAGCGCGGGCTCACGCACCCAGGTGTCCCAGCTGGAGATGTCGCAGGCGCCCGCAGGTTTGACGCCAAGACCAACCAAGTTTTCCAACAGATCCCATTGAAGCACGGCAGGACGCTGCGGGATGGTTTGAAAGACGTGCTCGCCCAAGTCATCGCGAATGGTGATGCCCGAGACTGCAGCCAACTTTTCATTCGAAGCAAAGTTCGGCAGCGACGCAACGCCGAGCGAACCGGCCGCGAAGTGCTTCAGCACTCCTCGGCGGCTTAAGCGTATGGAGAATGGAGGAAGAAGGTTCATTCGCACACCACGGCAACATCAAGCGGGAGCTGCTTCTTGCCGCCGGTATAGGCTGCCGGCGGATCCGGATGCAGCATGAGTTTGACCGGCGCCTCAAAAAGTGTTCTGAGATTTTCTTCACTGTGAAGGAGTTCAGCTCCGCCTGAGAAGAGAACCCTCCCCTCCTTCAATGCCACGATATGTGTAGCAAACCGCAGTGCCAGATTGATGTCGTGAATGATCGCAATAACGCCGCGCCCCGTTTCACGATTAAGGCGCTCCAGAAGCGCCAGTGTCCCGTATTGGTGACGAACGTCCAGCGCGGAAGTCGGTTCGTCGAGAATCATTACGGGTGAAGCTTGCGCGAGAAGCATCGATATCCAAACGCGCTGCCGTTCGCCCCCGGAAAGATCATCGACGTAGCTTTGAGCATACTGCGCTGTGCCGGTAGCCGCGAGTGCCTCGTCAACAGCCGCCTCATCTTCAGCGCGCCATCGGCCAAAAAGCCCGCGCCAGGGAAAGCGCCCCAGACGCACGAGTTCACGGCATGTCAGCCCTTCCGATGCCGGAAGTTTTTGCGGCAGAAACGCTGCTCTCTGAGCGCGTTCACGCTCTGAAAGCGTAAAGAGGTCGCACCCTTCGAGTTTCGTTGTCCCGGCATCGGGCTTAACCAGTCCGGAAATGATCGAAGCTAAGGTCGATTTCCCCGAACCGTTGTGACCCAAAATGAGTGTGAGCTCATGCGTCGGAATTTCGAGATGGTCGATCGAAAGAATCGTTCGGTCATTGCGAACCATGCGGATGCCGTTTAATTCGTACATGGCGAGGACGTTTGAAAAATGATGCTTGTGAATGCGTTCAACCGTCCGGTGCCGCATAGGCGATGCCGGACGGTTGAATGTGATGGATCGTTTGAATGAATATTCAAACGAGAATCAAGGCGTTACCAAGCGTAAGTCAAAGTCGCGCGAGCAACTCGCCCTTCGCCGTAGTAAGCAGTGCCCCAGTCGGCAGCCTGAACATATTCTTTGTCAGCGATATTGGTGATCGTGCCTTGAATTCTCCAGTGCTTATCAAAGACATAACCCACAGCAGCATCCCAAAGCGTGACATCAGGCACTTGTTCGTTCGCTAAATGACCGACAGAACTGCCAATGTACCGAACACCGGCGCCCAGCGTCAGGCCGGGAAGACCAAGATCGGCAAAGTTATAGGAGACCCACCCCGATGCCATGTGCTTAGGCGTCATGACAGTGCGGACTTCATCATCACCATCCGTCTTATCCAGATACGTGTAGCTCACGTCAAATGTCAGATGTTTGAAAACGGAGGCACGCGCCTGAACCTCGATACCGTTTGCCTTCTGAATGTTCACCGGTACCCAAGCAGGTGCCCCATTCACCAGACTCGGCGTCATGGCGTTGTCCTGCTTGAGATTGAAGAACGCAATGTTCACAAAGCCATCAAGCCAATTCGGTGTCAACTTAAGGCCGTACTCGATCTGCTTGGTATTCGTGGGCTCGGTAAGTCCATAAACACCTCCGCTGTATGCCAAAGAAGCATTTGCAAAGAATGCTTCTGAATAATTCACATACGGCGAGATGCCATAGTCATTCAAAAGCATGATCCCGGCATTCCAGGAAAAATGCGTGTCATCAAGCTGACCCTTGGTGATGGTAATACGGGAATCATCCGAACCAGAATCGATACTGACCTTATCCCAACGCGCGCCGACTTTTAAAAGCAGGAATTCGTTGACAATCGTTTGAGCCTGTCCATAGATGCCGAACTGCCACTTATTGCGCCAATAGTCTGCAAGCTCATAGGCAGAGGCATCCCCCGGCGTAAAGATAGAGGGATTAAAGGGATCAACAGTACCCCAGTTCAGCCCTGACGGTGTGTTGGCACCCCAAGAATTCTTGAACCATTGATAATCGAAACCCAATTGGAACAGATTATCAAATAACCCTGATGTATTCGTGTACGTCAGGTTATTGTCGAAAGTTACGGCTTTTTCAATGCCGTCGTTGATCAGCACATTCCTCGGCAGCATGGGTTGGGGATTCAAAGTGGGAAAATAATCCCCCGAACCATAAACGGATGCGACGTTCAGATACATATCCGTATAGGAAAAATTCGCGCTCTGCTTGTACTTCAAGTTGTCGTTGAACTCATGCGAAAGTTCCCAGCCGAAATTCACCTGATCCTTGTCCAAGTCATCAGTGGGGAGTGCATAGCTGGTACTCGGAGAAATATATTGACCATTGCGGGCATGAAGAGTACCCATGGTCGGGAAGAAAGCACTGTTGGGCTTGCCCTTCTCCTTCAGGTAGTTCGCCAAGAACGTCAAACTGGTTCTGTCGCTCACATCAATCGTGAAGCTCGGCGCAAGGTAGACGCGGTGCTTATCAACGCCGTCAAGGAACGAATCCTCTCGATTGACCATCGCTACGATGCGATAACGCTTCGTCCCGTCTTCAGTAGCGTTATCTGCAAAATCAAAGCCGCCCTGAACATACTTGTTAGAGCCGCCGGAAATCGAAACGCTGTGCTGCGGCGTTTTGGTCGGTTTCTTCGTCACGAGATTAACGACACCGCCCGGCTGTGAATCACCAAAAAGGGAGGAAGATGGTCCCTGAATAATTTCAACGGATTCCAACCCAAAGGGTTCAACAGAAGTCTGGAAGAAGCCTTCGGAGAACTGACGATGACCATCAACCAGCGTCGTCACACTGAAGCCGCGCATTTTCATCCAGTCGGTGTCATAGTCCGCGCCGTACTGACTGAAAAAACCCGGCGTATAGCGCATAGAGTCATCCAGCTTGCGGATATTCCCTTCTTCAAGCGTCTTACTGCTGATGACCGATACGGACTGCGGCGTTTCCTGCGTAGAGACATCAATCTTCAGCGCCTGAGCCGTCACGCCGACGCCGTCAATCGTTTGATAGTCATCTGCGGCAGCTGCGGTCTGAGACAGCGAGAGTGTTCCCAAACCGGAAAACACCAGAGACAATGCAATGGCTAAGCGCTTGCGTGCGGGGCGCTTTGTGGAAATGCAAGAGAGTGGTTTGCGAGTATTCATTGCGAATCTTATTGCAAATGCAACTAAAAATGAGAATAGTTCGCAGTATAAGTACTGGTAAAACCACCTAAAATGTATACTTAGATATGCAAGCGTATTTGTTGTTTTTTAGTCAAAATCTCAACCGGCAAGCTCCCGAAACGGCGTACTGACGGACGCCTCTGGACTTCTTAAAATCGTTTGTCAAATCAGGCGAACGCTCGTTTGCCCATAGGGTTGTGAGACATCAGAGCCGCCTAACTGGGTCCTCCGGATAACCATGCTTGGACCGCGGGAGACACACAAAGAATCGCATACCTCCCCGCAGGCCTGTCATGCGAGAGGCAAACGAAAGCTGCTCACAGATCTCAAACGCCAGACTTCAGATGCAGCGCCCAAGCTGATGACGCTCAAGCAGGTTTTGCTTTTGATACTGCTCAGGCGTGCAGTCTGCCAACGGCACTGAACACGGTTAACCATGCATCTTTGATGACGGGCGTATTCCGACCTGCGAAAGGACCTGCGGAACCGCCCATTCGTTTTTGTTCAATGGTGCTCCGTTCGCCTCGCGGCAAACTGCAGGCGCTTTAGCGCACGATGCGAGGCGGCTTGGCGAGCTTAGCCATGGACGATCCGTCGCTGTAGGGGTCCGCCGACTCCCCGTCGGCAGCCTCATAAGGCGTATCGTCATCGTCGTCCTCCGAAACGATCTTGTCGGCAAGCCGCAGGAATGGCGGCACGAGCGAAGCGGAACCATCGTCCTCCATGCTTTCAAGCTCGGCCTCTGAGGGTTCATGAACATCCAAAACCTTGACGGCAAACTGCAGTCCGACGCCGGCGAGCGGATGATTAGCTTCCAGAACGGCCATGCCGTCGGCCATATCAGTCACGCGCCAGGAGCGGCCGTCGGGCGCTTCGCCGGGCACTTCGTCCACGAGCTCTCCCACTTCCAGACGTTCGGGATGCGCAAAGTTCTCCACGGGTATGCACCGAATCGCATCGGCATCGTATTCGCCAAAAGCTTCTTCAGGTTCGAGATGAATGGTGAAGCCCTCGCCGGCGAAATGCCCTTCGAGCGCTTTTTCCAGACGCGGAAAAATATCGCCTTCGCCATGAAGATAAACCATGCCTTCGGGCGGGGTCTCTTCAAGCGTTCGGCCCGTCATATCAGCCATCACGAGGGAGATCGTTACCAGCATGCCCTTGCGGATTGCATCAGCCATTGCGTTTGTCTCTCAAATAGAAAAAAACTAGTGCAGTGCGCTATTTTGCCGCACCTGCCTTCATTGGGGTGGTTATTCGTTCCGGCAGACCGTTTGATGCGTGCCGTGAAAAAGTTCGGCCGCATCATCGACCCTGGGCCATGCCAGGCCCTCTGGGCGCCCCGGCAGGCAGAGGCATGCAAGCAGAAAGAGGATATTGACCCCGGCTGCAGAGAGCAGCAGTGCCCAGGCGCCCGAAAGCCCAAAATCGTGCGCTCTTCTTGCACAAAGCACGGTTACGCCGATGCTCCACAGGCCCGCTGCCCAGCCGTAGATCTTGGCAATCACCAAAATTGCACTGTCGGAAATCCATGCCGCGTCAGCGATCGGATCCATCAAGGCATAGGCGGCAGCGGCCGCAAGCAGCCAGCCGACAAGCCCAATTGCGAATCCCCTGCGGTCAATCCGCACCTGCGGATTAAAGAGCGTCAGAACGACGCTGCCGAGCAATGCCAGGAGGCGCAGCCCCATGCCTGCAGAAGGATCATTCCATGCCGCATTATTCGAGCAATTCGGCTGAATAGACTCTGTCGACATGAGTGCAATTCCCCGAAGCGCCTGATGCGTTAAAGCATCATGATGCGGCGCTTCCAAATTTCAAACTCCTCTTGAGTGAGAAGCGAGCGCTCAACCATCTTTTGGAGTTTGACGACGGTCTGAGCCTTGACTTGTACCTGCAGTGATACCGGCATCACTGCAAGATCTTCAGCAGTACGGCGGTAAAGCACGCCGGCGGGCGAATGATCAAGAGCCGCCGACGAATTCGGAACCTCCGGCACTGCCGGCTGAGCGCCGCTCTCGAGTGCACCTCTTCGACGTGCCGCAGCCAGTTCGGCCTCCGTATGGAGACCGACGGCATTGAGGCACTTAACGAAAAAGTTCATCTCGAAACCGAATCAGCGAAGCTGCTCCGCCAACAGGCTGAGAATGTTCGGCGCAACGCCGGTCTTGTCTTCGCCGCCCTCGGCATCCTGAACCGTGAGGCGTGTCTTGGCGCCTTCATCCCCCAAGTGCAGACGATAAGTGGGCGCTTCAATCGCTTCATCAGAACCGAAGACATTGGCAAAGAAGCCGCGGGATTCCTTCACCTTAGCTTCATAGGCAGGATCCAGATAACGGACGAGATACCAGCCAGCCGTGCGGTCACGGTCGACGAGCTCAAAGCCCATGCGGTCGATCACCAGACCGAGGCGGCGCCAAGCCTGATCAAACCCTTCGTCGAGCACCACTGCGGCAGCCTTGCCGTCGCTGCCGTTTTCAATGGCTGCCTTAGGGGCAACAGGCTTGATTTCCAGATCCTTGGCGATCTGCTGCGCGTTAGCTTCCTGCTCTTGACCGGAGGCCTCGGGATTAAATTCGGCATCAATGCGAAGCGCAAGGCGCTGGAGCATTTCTGCTTCCATCGTCGGGTCCGTAGGACCAGGCTGCCAGACGCTGCTCTCATTGTCGCGGCCGGTCATGACTTCAACCATCGAACGGTGCGAGATATAGATATCGGTCGTATCGTCGTCGTTGCGTTCCATGCGAACGCGGTACTGATCCTGCTCACCCGTGGAGTAAGCAAAGTCAATAATCTTGCCGACCGTGCGGCGAATAATGTCCTGCGGAAGCTTGGCGCGGTTCTCCGCCCATTCCGTTTCCATATAGCCCGTCTTCGGATTCTGCTCGCGCACGACGAGACCGACAGAAGGCCAGAAGTCCTGCACGACCGGCCAGAGTTTTTCCGGCGCAGCGTTGACGCGCAGCCAGCGGTCCTGACCGTCCTTCATCACCTTAGCCGACACCGTGAGCGGCACAATGCGGCTCGATGCAGCCGAAGGATCCTGACCTGACGCAGCCTGAGCACGCTGAGCTTCAGCATTGGCGCTCACCACACCGGTGCGCGACGGCACGGCAAAGCGATTGTCATTTTGGATCGGCGTCAGATCCGGCGGAACCTCAAGGTTCGCGCGCGAGTTGGAGGACTCGTACTGAACCTTCTCGTCATTGAAATCGATTCCGAGGAAGGTGCAGCCGGAAAGGGAGGCAATCGCCGCGCAGGCGGCAGCGAGTCGAAACGCGCGCAAGGACATTTACTCTATGTTTCCGCAAAGTGAATCGGACCCGACAAGGTGTTGCCTCAGGCGCCCGTCACAATCGGGCGCCGTCGGAAGCTGCTGATGTGTTGAAATCAGACGGCTTCGCCTGCGGGTTGAAAAAAGATCTGCTGATTCTATCAAAGGCCGGCCCGCGCAAACGCTTGCCAAGCATTTGAATGAGTTGACAGCGCCAACGGCATGCTCTCGAAATGTTTCAGACGATTCATCGCGCGCAGAGCCGCAGGGCCAGCACTTCAGCATCTCCGGGCTTGAGCCAGACAATACGCTCCAGTCCAAGCTCGTCGGCGTTGAGTCCTTCCTCATAGGCGCAAATGCGCGCTTGCGGGGGCGCAAGGCGCAGGAGCTCACCGGGCTGCAGGACGTGCTCAGGACTGCGCGGGCGTCCCCAAATGGCGGTATTCACGGTCGTGAAGGTTTCCATGAGGAATAAGCCGCCCGACTTGAGCGAGCGCCAGTAATGGGGAAAATGCGCCCGATAAAGATAGTTGGTCACAATAATGGCGTCGAACGCTTCCTCGGCATAGGGCCAGGGCTCAGCTTCCAAATCTCTGCATTCCAGAGTGAGGCCGGGCGTGCCGACGAGCGGTTCGAGATGCGAAACATCTACGTCCACCGCGGTGACGTCAAAACCGCGCAGAAGGCAGAGACTCGTATGCCGACCTTCTCCGCAGGCCACATCGAGCACTTTTGCATGGGGCGGCAGTTCATCAATAAACCGAAGCACCCATGCCGACGGCAGCGCCATACAGTTTTTAGGATTGCGACAGATCGTCATTTTCGACGTGCCCCCACAAAAAAATCACAAAACCAGGTTAATGATCCATTGGCCGAACATCAGGAAAGGACGCACGAAAAACGACAGCCCTCCGCCCACCATCAGCACCAGAAGAATCATGAAGCCGTAGGGTTCAATCTTGTCGAAGACCATTCCTGCCTGACGCGGCAGTAGCCCCCGGACAATTCGGCCGCCGTCCAAAGGCGGAATCGGGATGAGGTTGAAGGCCATCAGCATCAGATTCACGGAAATGCCCGCGGCACAAACGGAAATCACGAATTTGTCGTAAAACCCAACGGCAGCGAGCGCCTTGAGCAAGAGTGCCCAGAAAATCATCTGCAAGAGATTGGAGAGCGGTCCGGCCGCTGCCGTGATCGTCATGGCCTTGAGCGGATTGCGGAAATACCGCGGATTAATCGGCACGGGCTTTGCCCAGCCAAAAAGCAGTCCGCCGCCCCCAGTAAGCGCGCTCATGAGCAGGAGCGCGCCGGGCACTGCAATGGTGCCGATGGGATCAATGTGCGGAATCGGATTGATCGTCACGCGGCCGAGCATCGTGGCGGTCGGATCCCCCAGCCGTCCTGCCGCCCAGCCATGAGCGGATTCATGAAGCGTGATCGCAAAGATCAGCGGAATGGCGTAGACGCAGATGGTCTGAATGGCGTGGTAGAACGAATCCATGGTGTCCTGAGAGAATAATTTTTCAGATCAGCATCTTAGAGCACGTGTTCAGACATGCTTCTCAAATCAAACAATTTGATGCGATCAAAACGCATCGTTGACGCATTTCGCCGAGGCCGTCTCCCCTTCATCGAGCTTTGGCACGACACCTGCTGACGCAGCTTCCCCATCGGCCAAAGCATCAATAGCCTGCATGCGCGCTCCCATACGGCGGCTTTTAACCGACATTTGTTCGAGGGAACTCTGTGCTTCGCGGAATTTCTTTTCAACCGTTTCAAACTGCCGAGAGAAGACCGCAAAGTCTGTCTTCACTTCCGCGAGAATCTTCCAGACCTCGCTCGAGCGCTTTTCCATGGCAAGCGTCATGAATCCCATTAAGAGACTGTTGAGCAGCGCGGCAATCACCGTGGGGCCTGCGGGCGTAATGCGGAATTCCCGCTGCAGACGTTCAAACAGCCCGGGCGTACGAAGCACTTCGGCGTAAAGTCCTTCGGACGGCAAAAACATCACCGCAAATTCTGTCGTGACCGGCGGCCGCACATATTTCTCGCGAATCGACTTGGCCTGCTTAAGCACCGCTCTTTCAAGCCCCTTACGGGCCTCTGCGGCAGCTGAAGCATTCCCTTCGCGTTCGGCATTTTCCAAAAGCTCCCAATCTTCCAGCGGGAATTTGGAATCGATCGGCAGCCAGCAGGGTGCATCATCCGCACGTCCGGGCAGCCGCACAGCAAAGTCAACCGCTTCGGCGGATTTGGGATCGAGCCGCGCCTGAGCAGCGTATTGAGCGGGCGTCAGGATTTCCGAAAGGATGGCCGCAAGGCGCACCTCGCCGAAGGTGCCTCGCGTCTTCACGTTGGCGAGCACATTCTGCAGGCGCGAAACGCTCTGAGCCATGCGGCGCATTTCACCCAATCCCGACTGTACAAGGCCGAGCTTTTCATCCACCATGCGAAAACTCGCCGAGAGCCGTTCTGAGAGGGTTCGATCGAGCTTTTCTTCCACGGTTGCGCGCATGGCCTCGAGCTTCTGTGCATTTTCTGCGCGCACCTTTTCAAGCGAGGCGTCCACCGTGCCCCGCACTTCGGCGAGCGCGGCCGAAAGCTTCGCCCCGAGCGCCTCCTGAGCGCCCGCATTGGTCTGGAGCACCTTGGCAAAACGCTCGTCCACCATACTTTGCAGTGCAAGAAATTCTTTGGCCAAAGTTTCATTCATGCGCGCCAAATCTCCGCGCGCAGACGCTGCAAACCGCTCAACGGACTCTGACGACCGTTTCTGTTCGGTCGTTGAGTAGGTAATCAAACTCGAGAGCCCAGCAGAAAGTCTGGCATCGGTCTTTGCCACGGTCCCTTCAATTTCCCGCTTAGCACCCGCCACGCCTTCGAGGAGTGCGTCGCACAGGTCGTCACCTTCTGCGACGCGACGGTGTCGATCTGAAAGGACCAGATAAATCAGCAGAGCGAACAGACCGACGGTAAGCGCAAGCAGACCAAAGAGTGCGAGCAAAAGCGTGTGTTCCGTGGGCATGAAAAAGTCACTCAAACGACGAAAAGCAGAAAAACCGAGCTGTCAGCCTTCAGCGGGCTGAAAACCCAAACCAAGCCAAATGAGATCTTTGCAGACTTTTCAAGCTTTGGGCGGCGTTTGCGCTGTCTGCTCTGCCGTGTCAGGCTTTGCCTCATCCGCGGGCTCAGCATCGCCCGAGTGATCGCTGCCGCGTTTTCTCCAAAAGAAGACGGACGCAGCCCGCCTGCCCCAGCCGCGCGCGGCTTCACGCAGTGTTTTTTGGGCCGGTGTTTGCCGCTTGGCTTCCGACATTGCTTCGTCAGCCACTGTCACGGCAGCGGCCTGCAGTTTGTCGCTCTGAGATTCGGCCGCATCCGATGCGCCCCCAGTGCGAACGGCTGCGACGGTACGCATGTATTCCTCATTGATAATTTCGCGCACTGTCTTGCGGTTGGCTTCCTCTTCGGCTTCGCTCTCCTCACGCTGGAAAAGTTCCTCAATAGCGGTGGCGGCCACCGTGAGCGAAGTGACCAGCGGTTCGCAGAGTATCTTCAGGTTCTTATCCGTCTGATCAAAGAACACGCCGTCGTCAATGGTTTTGGTGAGCACAACGATGGGCAGCGTTTTATTGAGTTTGCGGGCAGCATCCACCACATCCTTCGCTTCTGCCGCGGTTCCTGAAGGAATAACGAGCACGCCCGCGCTGAGCACATGCGCCTGAACGAGCACCATCGGATCGGACGGAGAGCCGAAAAGCACGCCGATGCCGGCCTCCCGCAGACGATCAACGGGCGCAGAACCGCCGCAGATCACAATCGTGCGGCGTTTGGCTTTAAGGAGTGAATCAAAAAAGGCTTGAGCACCGTCCTCCGGGATGCCGACAACAATCATCTGACCATCGAGAATCTCCCGCGGCGCATTTTCCGGCAGCTGCGAGAAGGGCGCTGGACGCATGGCCGCACGTCTTGCCCATGCATAGCGCGACGTGAAGATGCGCATCAGTTTGGGAGCAGCCTCAAAGAGCACCGGATTAAAGGCAATCGTAATGATCGAGGCTGCCACAATGATGCTCATCACCGAGCTGTCGACGAGATGAAGGGCAATACCCTGAGCTGCAAGGATGTAGCTGAACTCACCGATCTGACCGTTGCAGGCCCCGACCGTAAAAGCCGTTTCCAGCGGCCAGCGGGCGATGGTGACGAAAGTGGTTGCAAAAGTCATCTTGCAGATGATGATGATGAGCACCACCAACGTGATTTCAATCGGATGCTGCAGGAACACGTGCCAATCCAGCATCATCCCAACGGACACGAAAAAGAGGACAGAAAAGGCGTCCTGCAGCGGCAGAGAATCCGTTGCTGCACGATGTGCATAGCGGCTTTCCTGCATCACCATGCCGGCAAAGAACGCCCCCAGAGCGAAACTCACATTGAAAATGGCCCCGGCGCCGTAAGCAATGACGATGGCGCAGCCCAGCACCGACAGCGTGAAGAGTTCGTTGGACCCAGTCAGCGCCACTTCCCGCAAAAGGCGAGGCATCACCTTGCGGCCGGCCACGAGCATCAGCACGACGAAAACTGCCGCCCAAATCAGCGTGGTCGCCACTTTCCAGGCCACAGCGCTCAAAGAGACGTCCGCCCCCTGTACAGCCTGTGCGAAGGGCGGCAGGCAAACGAGCAGCACCACGCTCATGAGGTCTTCCATCACGAGCCAGCCGATGGCCACCTGACCATTGATTTCATTGGTCATGCGGCGAAGTTCCAGAGCCTTCGTCACCACCACCGTTGAAGCGCACGAAATGGTGAGCCCAAAGAGCACTGCCGCACCAAACGACCAGTGCCAAAAACCCATGGCGACGCAGGCGCCCAGAATAGCCGTCACCATCATCTGAACAGCCGCCCAAGGCACAACGGCTGTACGCACGTTCAGAAGATCCCTAACGGAAAAGTGCAGACCCACGCCAAACATAAGCAGCATCACGCCGATTTCCGCGAGCTGCTCAATCATGGCTTCGTTCACAGGCGGCAGCCCCGGAATAATGCCTACTGCCACGCCTGCCAGAATGTAGCCCACTAGGGCAGGCGACCGAAGGAAACGTTCGGCGAGATAACCGAAGGGAAGTGCAAGGCCGAAGCCGGTTACGAGACTCGTGATAAGGGAATAGTTCTGCACGGCCCGTCCTTTTTCTTAAGTTGTGCGCGGCGCGTCAAAATTTATGCTGGTCCACAGCTTTTGCGAAACACCGTCAGCCTGCTGGCGAAACGCATCAAGCAGAAAAATTTTACGCTTTGCCCTCATGCGGCGAAGCATTGCTGACACTTTCGGAACAATTTTTCACGCTTGCGAGGCGTATAGCGCCCATAACCTCTCATTCCTAAAAAAGCAAAGACATCAGGTGACTGAGTTGCAGGAGTGCACGCACAAGTCTCTATTTTTCCCTAAATTTTTAGAGAACCTTGTGCTGTTTTGCACGCCGCCCCTGCTCTTATGAACCATCGTCATGCTGATTTCCCGCCGCACGCTTTTGCTAGCAGTTTTCTGCCTTGCCAATCTATTTGCCGGCTCGCTCTACTCCTGGAGCGTCTTCTCGGAGCCTCTGGCTCAAAAACTATCTGTGAGTGCCGCTGATCTTGCATTTATCTTCAGCGTTGCCGCAGGCATCAATCCTTTCGCCATGATTTCGGGCGGCTGGTTCAATGACCGCTTCGGGCCTAAATATGTGCTGACCGTCGGCGGATTGATGATTGGAGCGGGACTTGTGTTGGCTTCATGTGCCGAAAGCCTGCTCATGCTTTCAGTGGTTTACGGACTTTGCTTTGGCTTCGGCGTGGGCCTTTCATACGTGAGCACGCTTGGCACCGCCATGAAGCTATTCCCGGACCGCAAGGGACTTGCGGGCGGACTCGTCACTATGTCCTACGGACTAAGCTCCATGTGTGTGCCGATTGCTGCATCAAACCTCATTGAACATTTCGGCATTACCTTCGCGCTCCTCATCTTCGGTCTTGTCTGCGGCAGCGTTATTGCTGCAGCCGGCATCCTTTCGGGCGCAGCGACATCCGCGAGTGTTTCGCATGAAATTACTCAGGCTCTCGCCGCATTCCGGGATCGCCCGCTTGCCGCTTCGCACTCGACTCTGCCGGTGGAGGATAAAAATTGGAAGGAAATGTTGGCCTCTCCCGTCTTTTACGCCATGCTCGTGCTCTTTATCTGCGGCAGTACCGGCGCATTAATGCTTATTCCGTCTGCGGTCATGATCTCTATGCAGCAAATCGGGCTCACGGCTCAGGCCGCAGCTGGCTGTGTCTCCGCTCTTGCCGTGGCGAACACTTTGGGACGCGTATCGGGAGGTTTAATTTCGGACCGTATTGGCCGTCTGCCGACTCTGGGATTATCTCTTTTGGCTGCCATGAGCGGTCTTATGCTGCTCCTCTGCTCTGGAATTGATGAGATAACAACTTTTCTGGCGGGACTTATTCTGACCACTGTTTGCTACGGCAGTTTTGTCGGTGTTTTTCCGAGCCTCACGGTAGAAACTTTCGGCCTCAAATACAACAGCGTCAATTACGGCATCATGGCCGCAGGCTTCTCGTCGGCCGGCATTCTCGGCCCCGTGCTTCTCAAGCTCTTTTCCGACGCATCGGATTTTTCGCACGCCTATATAGCCGCGGAAATCGTTTGCCTTGCGGGCCTCGGATCCCTTTGGATTTGCCGTCAGTTGAAGACTGGCGCCGGAACCTCTGCTGCCGTACCAATCCGACCGACGGCATAACATCAGTTGAAAACGAAGTGACAACGCTCGGTTATCGTCGTGAGGTAGCGCAGTTCTACAGCGCGGTCGTTCACCGCATAGGAGACACGATGAAGACGAATCGCCGGATAAGGCATCGAGACACCAGCCGCGGCGGCTTGTTCCGGGTTCACAAGCGCCGCCTTAGCCATATCCTCCACACGCGTCACCGTCACGCCGCATCGCCTTTGATAGAACCCGTAGAGCGAGCGAATGTCCTCTGAGAACATATCTGCTGAAAGTGTGGGGAAAATATCCTTGGGAAGAAAAAGCTCGTCAAATCCGTCGACCAACTCCTTCGTCTCTCTGATTGCACCGACCGCGAATGTCATCAGTTCGCGACGAGAATATGAATCACCGGTGAATTCGGCGCAATGCCAAGCAGTCTTGCTGTCTTCTGACTTGCCGCGGTCTCTTCAAACAAAACCAAGCGGGAGCGGCAGCGCCAGATACCATCAGCATCGGGCCGCACCCGGACGAACTGCTTATCGGTGAAGGCACGGTTATGCCCGTAGTCATTCACAAAGGTGCCTTTGCCTTGACGTCGTATCAAGAGCCCAGCCTCAACCAATTCGTGAAGTGCGCGCCGTACAGTGCCTTGACTCACCTGAAAAAGTTTAGCCAGCTCAATCTCATTGGGAATCATGGTGCCCGCGCCCCACATCCCTTGATGAATACGGCGTGTAATTTCGTCTTTGACGCCTTCGTATAGCGCCCTGCGCTGAACGGTGGGGAAAAACTGATTGAGAGACATGAGGGGAGCTCCTTTTATTCTCTGCATCCTACCGCAGCGGTTACTCTCTTATCCTTCACTGCTACCTGAAGTGATGCCTGCATGAATTGAGTCACATCAAGCCCTTCAGGCGAATGAAGTCGTCTGAGTTATCGATCATGCGAGCGGTTCATCCGAAGCGCACGGAATTCAACAAAACACAAAGCGGCCAGGCACTCCCGGCCGCTCGTCATGTTTTGGAATGAGCTTCAGATCGGTATCGGATCAAACCGGCTTTGACATACCGTTGAGATCCTTCAGAATGAGCGTTTGGAGCGTGAAGCCCACCGGCATGCTTTTCACATCGTCCGGGTCAAAGTCCGCACGATGATTGCCTGTGTGATTCGCTCCGTAATAAAAATGGGCTGCATGACCGCCGTGCTGCTGAACGCGCGCCATCAGAATGGTTGCATCCTCGCTGCCGTTTTTTTCACTGTAATGGAAAACGTGCTCAGGCCCCACCACCTCTGCGGCATGCTTTTCAATAATGGCGGCAAGCTCGGGCGATGGATTCATGGTCCATGCTTCGCCTACTTTGACAATTTTGTATTTAACGTCGAAAGCTTCCGCACAGGACTTGACGGCACGTTCGACCTGCCCGAATACATATTGACAAAGTTCATTCGATGCGCCTCTCACTTCCATCTGCATGGAGGCATGAACCGGAATGACATTTCTCATTTCACCCGCGACGATTTTGCCGCAGCTCACAGTTGTCAGTCCGTCGCCATGCCGCGGAAGACTGCCGATCATCACAGCCGTATGGCAAGCTGCCATCAGAGCATTGCGCCCATCCTGAGGATTTGCCACCGAGTGCGCCGGCAATCCTTCAAAGTGAACGTCAAACTTAATCGTGGCGTTGTAGCCCGGATCAGTCACCGTAATTTCACCGAGTCTGGGCGTGCAGGCAATGTGCGAAGCAATCAGGTTATCAACGTCATCGAGGATCCCCGTCTGAGCCATGGCCATACCGCCGCGCGTGCCTTCCTCCGCTGGTTGGAAAAGAAGCTTAATCGTTCCGCACAGCTCATCGGAATGATCCGCGATCCAATGTGCAATCGCCAGACCTACCCCCGTGTGGCAATCATGTCCGCAGGCATGCATCTGACCAGGATGCTTTGAGGCGAATCCGCATTTGTTTGGAATGTGGTTGGGATCCTTCGTTTCCGGTACGAAGAGCGCATCGATATCAAACCGCAGCGCCGACACCGGCCCGGACCGCCCTGTGCGCCAAATGCCGATCGCCCCCGTATAGCCCTGCATCGCATCAAGCTCGGCCTCTGACACACCTTCTTCAAGGGCACGCTTTTGGGCCGCTTTGACCTCTTCGGGATAGCGTCCCATCACGAAGTCCGGATTGACCGCTTGAAGCCCTTCGAGAACTTCGAATCCCAATTCTTTCAAACGCTTGACGATGATCGAAGTCGTACGGAATTCCGTCCATCCCGTCTCGGGATGTTCGTGAATAGAACGGCGGAAAGCCACCATTTCATCGGTATAGCGATTGTCGACATTCATCATTTCATGCCTCTGTTGAATAAAACATAAACAAAGAAATTTTTACTCTGTTGTCTAGCATTATGCGAATATCTAACGCTAAATACCTCTACGGTATTCCTCCAATACAAAAGACAGTTAACTGATTTATAAAATTTCCATAATTTTATTTAACTCATTGATATTAATAATATATCAAAATAAGTCATGTACCTATTACGGAGTAATCATTAGACTTTTATAAAATAAATAAATAAATAGGATTTTTGCATATTTTCTTTCCTAGATCTCCTCGATATATTTTTATCAAAAAAGCAGACGAAGTTTTCCTCAACCTTTGTTTAGCAAGAAACTCAGCCCTACTAGGAGATCCAAATGGCCACGTCCAACACTCCCGCGTATACGCACATTACCCTTGCTTCCGCGCTCTTGGTGCTCTGCGGCGTTCTCCCGCAGAGTGTTTCGGCCGCACAAACAGAAGTATACGGAAAGCTCGAGACTTCCATCCGCTACATGCATGTCAACGGCAGCGACAGCGGCAACAAGCTTGAAATGCTTAACGAAGGTTCCCGATGGGGTCTTAAGATCAAAGAGGATCTCAGCAATGAACTTTCCGTGCGCGGCTACCTTGAGAGTGGTTTTAACTCCGATGACGGCGGCCTCTCGACAACCAATACACTTTTCGACCGCCGTTCTATTCTTGCTCTGAACAGCAATACCTTCGGTGAAATTGGTTTTGGACGCATGGGAAGCGTTCGTTCAACGATGTCTCCCTATTCTCTGGGTCTTGCCTGGATGGATCCGTTTGAAACGGGCTACGGCACTGACAGTTCGATATCTACGATTTTCGGCAACGATCCGCGTTCGAGCAATATGGTGACTTGGGTCAGTCCGAAACTATCCGGATTCCGAGCGGGTCTCACCTATTCATTCAATACCGCGGGTCAGGAAAACACCTCCGAACGACTCAACAATCGCCTGTTGTCCGGTGCGCTCGCCTATCAGGGCGACCGTCTCTTCGTCTCTGTCGGCGCTACGCAGCAGTGGACACCACGTTCGAGCACCACACTCACGAATGCCGCCAAGGAAACCCTCACGCTCAAGGGAGCCCCAGAAGACGCTCAGGCCTACACCATCGGCGCGTCCTATCAAGCAACTGACGAATGGAAGCTTTTCGCCGCTCTTCAGTACCAGAAAGGCTGGCGCTCCGTTGCCGGCTGGAGCGCCAACAGCACGGTTTATACGCAGGATGGCTTCAGCGGGAAGCTCATTCAGGAAGAAGGCGTCAAGGGGTTGAGTGCACTTGCCGGCTTCCAGTGGCAAATATCTTCCTCACTTCGCCTGCTCGGCACCTACATGTACTTTGACGGCGAGCAGCAGGTGGCAACCTCTGATTCAACCTCAAAGAAACTAGAGGGATCCCGCCATGTCGGATCAGCCGGGCTGGAATACAAACTGAGCAAAGTCACTCGCGTCTTCACGGTTTGGTCTTACTCCAAAGCCGAAGACGACATGAAGTCGATGAGCGACTCGACGGGCGGCCTTACGCGCACGATGCTGCGCGCCGGTTTGCAGCATTGGTTCTGAAACTGCCGCAGCTCAGCATATCTGTGCTGAGCGTTTCACTTTTGCGTCACTTAATCCAGAGTTCGACATGGAAACATTCACCTTTTGGACGGCGATTATCGTCGTCATACTCACGGTCATTGCACTCGTTAAGCGAATCGAAACACGGCTGGTTCTGCTCACTGCCGGGTTCTTTCTCTGCTGCATATCGCTCGACCCTATGGCGGGGTTAAATCAATTCGCCAAGAGCATGACGAATTCAGGCCTCATCCAGTCAATCTGCTCGTCGATGGGTTTTGCTTTCCTCGTAGCCTATACCAAGGTTGATATGCACCTTGTGCAGCTCCTCACACGTCCCATGAAGGCGCTCGGCATTTTCCTCATTCCCGCCTGTACCCTCGTCACGGCCGTCATCAATGCGGCCATTCCGTCTGCGGCAGGATGTGCCGCAGCAGTCGCGACGACACTGCTTCCGGTCATGATCCGAGCAGGCATCAGTCCCGCTGGTGCCGGCGCCGCCATCCTCGCAGGGACGTTTGGCTCAAGCTTTAATCCGGGCAATCCTCACGCCGTGATGATTTCGGGGATGGCAGGTATGGAACCGATGGGCTTCATCATTTCCCATTCTGTGATGTACAGCGCCATGGTTTTGCTCGGTGCGGTACTTGTCACGATCATTGAAGTGGTGTTTCTCAAGGATCATAAGAGCGGCGGCGGCACCGCCGAGTTTGAAGGCATGGGCGAAGAAATCAAAAATCTTAATCTGCTCTGGGCCGCAGCTCCGCTGGTTCCGTTGGTCCTGCTTCTTCTCGGCAACACTTGCGTGCCGACGCTAAGAATGGGCGTAGCTCATGCCATGCTGATCGGCGCCATTTACACAATGGCAGTGACGCTTTGCAATCCGCAAAAGGCCGTGACGGAATTCTTCAACGGCGCCGGCAAAGGCTACGGCAATGTGCTCGGCATCATCATTGCCGCAGGCGTCTTCGCCGGCGGTTTACGAGAAGCCGGTCTGGTTGATGCACTCATCGACGGACTTAAAACAGTAGGAGAGTACGCACGAATCGGCGGCGGTACCGGCGTATTTTTGATGGCAATTCTCACGGGCTCCGGAGACGCAGCCACCTTTGCCTTTAATGAAGCCGTAACACCACATGCAGCAGAACTCGGCATGAATATCAGCAACCTCGGCAATACGGCACTCATCTCCGCTCAGCTCGGCCGCACGATGAGTCCCGTGGCAGGCGTGGTGATTCTGCTCTCAGGCATGTGCAAAGTGAGCCCGCTCGAACTCGTCAAACGCACCGCAGTTCCGATGCTTGCCTGTTTTACCTGCGTGATGCTGTTTTTCTAAAGGAAGAAATTTCGACATCCGAGCATCAGATCCTGACGCCGAAATACAACTATGGGTTAACCGCTCAGGTTTAATGGATTAATGGCTGCCCGTCCAAGCCGTTAACTCAACCTAACCTTAACGATGGGTTTGAGTTAACGGTTTCCGGCAGGCTGGTTAACCCCTGTTTTCGCCGATCAAGATATAAGCGCCAGAATCGGAACGATCAATTAGCGCCATAGCAGGCTGCGCTCATCAAAGCGCCGAGCGCTTTTGAAGCTGCGCTGGAGTCTTAAAAGGGAACAAAAAATCCGGCTGAACGAATCCAGCCGGAGTTGAATTTTCTGAACGTCAGCGCGAAAGCACTAAGCCTTCGCTCTGCCGCATCAATTCATTGTCGGAACTTTGCCCACGACCCCTTTGACGAGCCAGTTCATATTGAGGAGCACATCGTCGGGAGCCGTCTTGCCAGCCTCAACCACGGTCTGGCCTTCGTTCGTCACGATCGGCCCCGTGAAGGGTGAAAATTCGCGGGCAGCCATCTTGTTGTAGGCCGCCTGAATATCGTCCTGCACCGACTGAGGCGCATCCGAGCGGATGTCCACCAGATTCACCATGTGTTCGGGGATGCCGCCCCAGATCGACTGGGACTTCCAGGTGCCGTCCATCGCAGCATTGATTCGGCCGGTATAGAACTCCTCCCAGCTCTGAACCACGCCGCCCAAAAGCATCGTCGGAGCAATGCGCTTCATAGACGTGTTGTAGGAGATCACCGGGACCTTCATATCTTCACCGGCAGCGACAACGGCCGGCGAATCGGTGTGATGCGTGAGCACGTCGGCCTTCTGACCGACGAGCGTCTTGGCGGCATCGGATTCCTTGCCCGGGTCGTACCAAGCCGAAGTCCAGACTACGCGGACTTCAACATTGGGATTGACGCTCTGAGCGCCAAGCGTATAGGCATTGATGCCTTGGAGGACTTCAGGAATCGGAACGGCAGCGACGTAGCCCAAAACGTTCGTCTTCGTCATCGCCCGGCGAGTTTGCCGGCAAGATAACGCGCTTCATAAAAACGGGCCGAATAGTTGGCCACGTTGGGCGCAGTCTTATAACCCGTCGCATGCTCGAACTTAACGTCCGGGAACTCCTTAGCAACCTTCAGAACCGAGTTCATGTAGCCAAACGAGGTCGCAAAGATGAGCTTGTTGCCCTGCTGCGCGAGGTCGCGAAGCACGCGTTCGCTGTCAGCGCCGGCGGGAATGTTCTCTACCGTCGTGAACTTTACTTTGTCGCCATAAACCTTTTCGAGCGCGATACGGGCGAGGTCGTGCTGACGCGACCAGCCTTCCTCACTCGCCGGACTCACATAGACGAAAGCCACTTTGTAGGGGCCTGCAGCTTTATCGGCGGGAGCGGCAGCGGTCTTTTCCGGTGCGGTAGCCTCTTTGGGTGCTTCGGTTTTGTCGCCGCAGCCCGCGAGCATCGCCGCAGCGGCGCCGGCCAGGACCAACTTCAAAGCAGTACGCTTCTGCATCATTGGAGAACTCCAAAAACAATAATTCGAACAATAAATTGGGACCGATATCTGAGCACTCGGCTTAGAAGCCGAACCTGCATCACAATATGCGGTCCCAACGATGAACGTCAATGAATATTAGCTTCCGCTCGGAAGTTTGCCGGCCACACCTTTGGCGAGCCAGTTCATCGTGAGCAGATCGGCATCGGTCGCCTTCTGTCCTTCAGCCAAGACCTGACGGCCAGTGTTGTCAACAACCGGACCGGTGAACGGGTGGAACTCGCGGGCTGCCATCTTGTCGTAAGCAGCCTTAATGTCAGCCTTGACGGCATCCGTCGCCTTAATGTCCACGAGGTCAATCATGTGTTCAGGCGCACCGCCCCAGATGGACTGAGGCTGCCAGGTTCCGTCCATGACGGCCTGAATGCGGCCGGCATAGAACTCATCCCAAATATGAATAACGCCGCCAATCAGCATCGTGGGCGCAGCGCGCTTCATCGAAGTGTTGTAGGAAATCACCGGGATCTTCGCTTCTTCGCAGGCCGAAGCAACCGCTGAAGAATTGGTGTGATGCGTAATAACGTCGGCACCCTGACCAATCAGCGACTTGGCAGCATCGGACTCCTTGCCCGGGTCATACCAAGCGGAGGTCCAGACAACGCGGACCTCAATGTTGGGATTGACGCTCTGAGCGCCGAGCGTATAGGCATTGATGCCCTGAAGCACTTCCGGAATCGGCAGCGCGGCAACATAGCCGAGGATATTGGACTTGGTGGTTGCCCCCGCGAGCTTGCCCGCAAGATAGCGGGCTTCATAAAAGCGCGCGGAATAGTTGGCCACGTTGGGCGCAGTCTTATAGCCCGTAGCGTGCTCAAACTTCACATCCGGGAATTCCTTGGCGACCTTGAGAACCGAGTTCATGTAGCCAAACGAAGTGGCGAAGATGAGCTTATTGCCCTGCTGAGCCAAATCACGCAGCACGCGCTCGGCATCCGCATTTTCGGGAATATTCTCAACGGTTGTCACCTTGATCTTATCGCCGAACTTCGCTTCAACCGCGCGGCGGGCAATGTCATGCTGAGTAGACCAGCCTTCTTCATTGGCCGGGCTCACATACATGAAAGCGACTTTCAAAGGCTCCTTCGCAGCTGCCGGAGCGGCAGCGGTCTTAGCGGGCTCAGCCGCCTTCGGCGGTTCAGTCTTCTCACCGCAGGCCGTGAGCGCCAAGGCGGCAGCACCAGCGAATGCGAGCTTGAAAGCAAAGCGCTTGTTCATCTTCGTTGACTCCTTTTGAGAACAATGAAATTAAGAAAAACTGTTGCCCGAAAAAACTGAACTCTTGGCAGCGCGTCAGCCCGCTGCTGATTCTCAGCCTTTAGGCGAAAAAGGTTTGCCGAGCGACGCAGGAACGTTGAGGCGAATCCAAGCGGGGTTCCGGGAAATCAGCACAAGCACGAGAATCGTCGCGAGATAAGGCGTCATGGCCATGAACTGCGGCGAAATGGAAATGCCCATCCCCTGGAAGGCGAACTGCAGCATCGTCACGCCGCCGAAAAGGTAAGCGCCGACAACCACGCGCAGCGGCCGCCAGGTTGCAAAAGTCACCAGTGCCAATGCAATCCACCCGCGGCCGGCCGTCATGCCTTCGACCCAGAGCGGCGTATAAACCAACGACAAATAAGCACCCGCCACACCAGAGCAAAGCGCGCCGAAGAGCACGGCAAAGAGTCGGATGCGCAGCACCGGGTAGCCCAGCGCAAAAGCGGACTGCGGCGACTCGCCGACAGCACGAAGCACCAGACCCGCACGCGTTCTGAAAAGGAAGTACCAAACCGCAGCGATCAGCACCCAGGCGCCGTACACCAAGATGTGCTGCGAAAAGAAAGCTTCACCCAAGAATGGAATATTTTCGAGCCCGGGGATCCCCGACACACTGCGCTCCGCGAGCGCCTGTCCCTGGAGCGGCTTGCCGATAAAGGCCGAGAGTCCCGCGCCGAAAAGCGACAATGCAAGGCCAGCGGCATATTGGTTGGCATGCATGCCGAGCGTAAAAAACGCAAAGAGGAGTCCGAGCAGAATGCCCACGCCCGCGCCGGCGAGGAACCCCAGCGCAAAGGAACCCGTAGAAAGCGTGACGGTAAAACCCGTGACCGCACCCATGAGCATGATGCCCTCAATGCCAAGATTGAGAACACCTGACTTCTCATGAATCACGATGCCTGCCGCCGCGATAAGGAGCGGCGTGCCGGCATTTAAAGTCGAGGCAATGATGGAGGCAGCAATCGACATTTATCGAACCTCCTTGCCCGCGTCAGCCGAAAGGCCTCGCCAGGAGAGACGGTAAAAAATCATCGTGTCGCAAGCGAGAATGAAAAAGAGAAGGAGTCCCTGATACACACCCGTGATCGAACTCGGCAGCCCCAGACGGCTCTGCGCCAATTCGCCGCCAAGATAAAAGAGTGCCATGACAAAAGCTGCGGGAATACAGCCAAGCGGCGAGAGACGCCCGACGAAGGCCACAATGATGGCCGCAAATCCATACCCCGGAGAAATGGTCGGTGTGAGCTGACCGAGAGGACCGGAGGCTTCAATGCCGCCGGCCAGCCCCGCTAGCGCCCCGCAAATAAGCATGGATGCCCAGATGAGTTTGCCCGGATGGTAGCCCGCATAGCGCGCAGCAAAGGGCGCCATGCCGGAGACCTTGAACTGAAAGCCGAGAGCCATTCGATCCATCAGGAGCCATACGCCTACCGCCGAAAAGAGCGCCAGCAGCGCACCGGCATGGAGACGAGTTCCCTCAAGCACCGGCAGCATCGCCCCTGCTTCAAAAAGCTTCGTCTGAGGGAAACCAAATCCCATGGGATCGCGCATTGGCCCCTGTACGCACCAAGCGAGCAGAAACTGCGCGACATACACCAGCATCAGAGAAACGAGAATTTCGTTCGCATGGAATTTGTGACGCAAAAGCGCCGTGAATCCGCCCCAGACCGCGCCGCCCGCGGCTGATGCGAGCATCACAAGAACGACATACCAACGGCCCCAAGACGGATCACAGGCGAGCGCCACCACGCCGCCCGTAATGGCGCCGGCGATCAGCTGACCTTCGGCGCCGATATTCCAAACGTTGGCCTTGAAGCAGACCACAAGGCCCGCTGCGCAGAGCAGCAGCGGCGTCATCTTGACAGCGATTTCAGTCCATCCGCGCAGCGAATCGAGCGGCGCGATAAAAAAGACGCCCAGCGCCTTTACGGGATCCTGACCCAATGCGGCAAAAAGGCAAAAGCCCGTAAAAACCGTGAGCGCAAAGGCAATCACGGGAGAAAGCCAAGCCAGTGCACGAGCGGGCTCGGTGCGCGGCGTCATGGCAATCGGAAACTGAAGCATGATCAGTGCGCCTCCGAGGTTTTCTGCGTGAAAGGAGAGTCTGGCCAGAGACCGGACATCCAGCGGCCGACTTCCTCAATGGAAATCGTGGTCTTTGGCACCGCCGGAGACAGCGCTCCGCGGTACATCACGGCAATACGGTCGGAGATCTCAAAGAGTTCGTCGATTTCTTCACTGACAACGATGATCGCAGCGCCGTCGTCGCGCAGTCGGATTAGGCTGTTGCGGATAACGGCAGCAGCACCGACGTCGACACCCCAAGTCGGCTGATGAACCAAGAGAACCCGAGGACGATTGAGAATCTCACGTCCCATAATAAATTTCTGAAGATTGCCGCCCGACAGACTGCCGGCAGCTTTTTCAGCATTGGGCGTCTTCACGTGAAAGCGTTCAATGACGAGATTGGCAAAACTTCTTGCGCGGTCGCGCAGAATAAAACCGCTGCGCACCAGCGAGTCGCCGGTGAGATAAGTATTGGCCGTGAGCGACAATTCCGGCACAGCCGCATGACCGAGACGCTGCTCGGGCACATAGCGCAGTCCGGAAATACGGCGGGCATGCGTATCGAGCTCTCCGACGGGCGAATTAAAGAGCAAAACGCGATCGGCCTCGCACAGATACTCCCCTGAGGCTGCCGCCATAAAGCGAGCCTGACCGTTGCCCGAGATACCGGCAATGCCAACGATTTCACCCGCACGCACGGCAAGCGATACATCTTCAATACCGCAGACGCGCGTCGATCCGGGCGCGCTGACATGACGCATCTCAAAAACCACTTCGCCGGCCTTGGCCGTGCCTTCGCGCACCGTCGGCGGATCATTGCCGATCATAAGGCGGGCGAGATTTTCCTCGCTTTCAGCCTTCGGATCAACGCTCGCCACAACTTTGCCTGCGCGAAGCACAACGCAGCGGTCTGCAAGCTCACGAATTTCATCGAGCTTATGTGAAATAAAGAGAATGGAGACACCCTCGCTCGAAAGCTGATGCAGTGTCTTAAAGAGCTTGCGTACTGCCTGCGGCGTGAGGACGGAAGTCGGCTCATCCAGAATGAGGAGCTTCGGCTTAGTCATCAGCGCGCGAAGAATCTCAACGCGCTGGCGCTCACCCATCGAGAGTTCCATCACAACCGAGGCGGGATCCACCTCCAAACCGTACTTTTCACCGAGCGAGCGAATTTCACGTTCGATCTCTGCAGCCGAAATACCGGTCGAAAGACCAAGCGCTACATTTTCCGTAACCGAAAGCGTATCGAAAAGCGCGAAATGCTGGTGCACCATTGCGATGCCGAGTTCACGCGCCTGTGCTGGGGTTTCAACACCGAGCGGATGCCCGTCAAAAGAAATATCGCCCTCGTCTGGACGGGCGGCACCGTAGATGATTTTCATCAAGGTGGACTTGCCCGCGCCGTTCTCGCCGAGGATGGCGAGCACCTCACCGGGCGCAATATCAAGCGATACATGATCGTTTGCTGTAATGCCCGGATAGCGCTTCGTAATGTTGCGAAGGCTTAATCGTGGAGTCATGCCGATGTGGTCGGGCGCTTCAAAGGCGGCCGAATGGGATGAGAGTTGAACCGATGCGCCCATAGTCTCCGTCATCTTTCGGAAAGGGAAAGTGCGCCCGATTGAAGCCCATTATTTTACTGGTTGCGAGGCGCGTCTTCATCAAGTTATTTCTTTTTCAACTTGTGTTTTCACCTTATTTAATCATCACGCAAATACGGCATACACCCTTAAAACACTTGCACTTTCCCTAAAACGAATGCACAATTCCCCTTCTCAGTGCGCCAGTAGCTCAGTTGGATAGAGTATCTGGCTACGAACCAGAGGGTCGTGGGTTCGAATCCTGCCTGGCGCACCACAGATTACATGCCTCTGCGCATCCAAAACAATGATGCGGAGAAGTGGCAGAGAGGTCGAATGCACACCCCTGCTAAGGGTGCAGGTCCAAAATGCGGGCCTCGAGGGTTCGAATCCCTCCTTCTCCGCCACTAATTACAAAAACTGCAGTTTTGTAATTAGTGGTAAGCACTTGAAACTGCAGTGGATTAAAGGCTTGAAGCGATTGAGTTTCAAGCCTTTTTTTCTTATCTGTGGAAATTTTGCAACACGCTTACAAAATTACTAAACAGAACCTTTTGTAACCGTACAAAACCTTACAGGACCTGCATTTTTGGTGACCCTTTTGGTGCCCCTCTGAAGCTCGATAAGATCGGATTTAGCGCAGTTTTCGTCGTTTTTGAACCTTTTCGACCATGCCTAAATTCATCACTCCGGTGCCGCTCGTCATCTTCCGGCAACTCAAGTCACCGGGCTTTTATCCGCTCGGCGGTGTCCAGGGGCTCTACCTCCGCATTCGCGGAGCCTCAGAAAGCTACATCCTCCGGTATCAAGACACATTCGGCAAGCGGCGCAGCATGTCTCTCGGACTCCGTCGCTCCATGTCGCTTTCCGAAGCTCGCACTAAAGCTACGGAAATCAGGGCGCGCCTGTCTGAGGGCATCAATCCAACGCCCACACGCGCAACTCGTCGGAAGGCAAAGACTCAGCAATCGTCTTCAAAGACCGCTCCCACCTCCAAAACTTTCGCGGAGGTCATGGATTTGTGGCTGAAATACCGCGTGGAAAACAACTACTGGGTAAACGACCGGAAAGAGCCTTACGCCACGTCCAACCTTCTTGCCAGGCATGTGCTACCTCGCCTCGGTGACATCGGTATCAACGCAATTACCGTTGAAGACATCCGTGACGTCCTTGCCCCGATTTGGACTACAAAAACCATCACTGCGAAGAAAGCGTTGCGGAACATCAGAGCGATTCTGAACTGGGCCCGAGCGATGAACTACAGCTCATCAGCTGAAGATTTGTGTTCTCTACAAGGCCCTCTCGGCGTTCTCATGGAAGGCGCTCGTAAGAACGCCGTCCGCAAAGAAATTTTCGCAGCTCTCCCCTACGATAGGATTCCTTCGTTCATTCAAGCGCTTTACCACCTGGAAGGTACGAGTCGCTGGATGATGATGTTCGCCATCCTTACAGCAAGCCGCATGAAGGCTGTTCGCCTAGCCACCTGGGGCGAAATTGACGTTGAGAAGCGAATCTGGGAAATTCCGCCCGAGCACGACAAAATCAAGGACCCCAAGCGAGACCGTACTATCTATCTGTCGCAGCAAGCGATCGAGGTTTTGGAAAAGGTTCGCCCAAACCTACCTAGGGCGGACGACTTGATCTTCAAGGCCGACAATGGCGGTAGCTTTTCCGACGCAGCAACAACTGCCTTGATCCGCAGAATGCACGCCAGACAAAAAGCGCTAGATGGAACCGGGTGGATTGACCCGGACAAGTCCAAGCGCGAAGGCAAGATTTGCATCGTCACGGCACACGGTACAGCACGCAGCGGCTTTCGCACGTGGGCCAAGGACGACCGTCTCGGCAACAACCGCCGGTACGATCAGGAAGCGGCTGAGCTTTGCCTGTTGCACTGTAAAGCTTCTGACGACTACCACGGAGCCTACGACCGAGCTCGCCTAAGCACGGAGCGACAGCGATTGATGAATGACTGGGGGAAGTTTTGCTTTTCGCTCGTCACAGACAAGTGCTAAGGATGCTCTGAGCAAATCGAAAGATAATGCATTAATTGTATAAATATCAAAT
>OWIS01000156.1_pt1 | contig 31587 bp, 29 predicted proteins | sample 1732611 | NCBI WGS metagenome assembly OWIS01 (sample SAMN05065734, study PRJEB22554) | human gut metagenome | biome: ENVO:2100002; feature: ENVO:00000062; material: ENVO:00002003 | host: Homo sapiens | place: USA
TGAAAAGGCAAAAAATAAAAAGGGGTGCGTCACAGACTTATGACACACCCTCTTTCTGTTTATAAATTGACATTTAGATATCTATAAAGCTTTTGCCCTTTCAGGGTGTGTGGCGTACATGATAAGCTTTCTGTCTTTTAAGCATGTCTTTTCTCGTAAGCGAGACTGTGGTCGTGACGGTCGATATCATGTTTTGACTTACTCTTTACCACGAGCCATACACCCGAGAAAACGAGCAGGGCTGCTATCGCCTGCATACCCTTGAACACGGCGAGACCCACGATGACACTCACGCTCACCGATACCAAAGGCTGCACATAATTATATACACTCACCACGGTAGGGCGCAGCGTCTTCTGTCCGATCATCATGCAGATGTAGGCCACGAAGGTGCCGAAGAATATCACATAGCCCGTCTCCCACCAAGTGCTCATCGGAACTTCAGCGAATGGAATGGCTGATACATGACCGATGGTGAATGGCCAGATGAAGAGCGTGGCCCAGAGAAACATCCACTTGTTGATGGTGAAGAGGGAATACTTCGACAGCAGATTCTTGAAGAGCGAGAGGTAGAGCGCAAAAGAGAGCTGAGCCGACATACAGAGCAGATCGCCCCAGATGTTGCCCACCTTCGCATTGCCCGCCGTGGCACTTGTCAGGATGATGATGCAGGCACCCGCACAGCCCATCAGCACACCGAGCGCTTTCTTCCAGGTGATAGGTTCCTTCAGGATGAAGAAGGAGAGAATCATCGCAAAGATAGGCATCGAAGTAGTCATGATGCTGGAGTTGCTCGGAGAGGTCATGTTCAGTCCGATGGTATAAGAACACTGGTTGAAAACGAGGGCGAAAAGTCCTGCTGCAGCAAACATGAAGATATCTTTTATCGGTACGTGCTCCTTCTTGGTGAAGAGAGAAGCGAGCCAGAAGAGAATGGCACCGCCCAATACACGGAAGCTCACGAGGTCGATGCCGTCGATGCCGTGGAGCATGGCATCCTTGCCTACGGGAGCCATCAATCCCCAGAATGCACCGGAGCAGAAAAGACACAGGTGGGCGATGAGAGGTCGTTTGTTATCCATTTTTCTTTATTTATATTAAATTAGTCGATATTTATCGTTAAAATCGGGTGCAAAGGTACTAATTTTCAAGGAATTTTGCTATATTTGCGGTAGAAAATTTTAAAATAGGAGATGTTCTTATGCAGAAATACGCTGATTATATCAAACAGATTGAGATAGACTCTCTCTGGAGTGGTACCAAACATATTCTTTGGAACCTCGACCGCCGTGTCAATATCCTGAGTGGTGTAAACGGCGTGGGCAAGAGTACTATATTAAATAAGGTGGTGAAGGGCCTCGCTGCCGGTGGGGAATTCCCGAGCCACATGATCAAGGGGGTGCATCTCAAGGTGGAGCCTGAGGAAGCCAAGTGGATACGCTACGATGTGATTCGCTCGGTGGATAGGCCGCTGATGAATGCCGAGATGATCAACAAGATAGACCTCACGCTGGTTACTGAACTTGACTGGCAGCTGTTCCAATTGCAGCGCAAGTATCTCGACTATCAGGTGAACATCGGCAATCGCATCATCGCCGTGCTGCAGAGTGGTGATCCTGATGCAGCCGCCAAGGCACAGAAACTGAGTGAACCGAAGAGGATGTTCCAGGATATAGTGGACAGTCTCTTCAAGGATACGGGCAAGACCATCGTGCGCACAGCCAACGAGATCCGCTTCGATCAGATAGGCGAACAGCTCATGCCTTACCAGCTCTCGGCTGGTGAGAAGCAGATACTCGCCATCCTCCTCACCGTGCTGGTGGAGGACAATCAGCCTTACGTGCTCTTCATGGACGAACCGGAAATCAGTCTCCACTTCGAATGGCAGAAGCAGCTCATCGGACTGGTGCTCCAACTGAACCCTAACATCCAGATCATCATGACTACCCACAGTCCTGCCGTGGTCATGGATGGATGGACGGATAAAGTCACCGAAGTGAATGATATCACCATCAAGTGAATCTCTTTCAGATGATTTCAGAGATTTCAGATTCAGATGAGTGAAGGAAAAGTTTTCGCTCTAAACTTGAAAACACGACTATTATGGCTAAACGTTTAACCGATAATATCAATTCCCTATACTTCGAGGCTGCCAACAGGATGACCTCGAAGAAGGCGAGACGTAAGATAGTGGCTTACGTCGAGAGCTATGATGACGTATTCTTCTGGCGGTCTGTACTTGGTAAGTTTGAGGATGAAACCCGCTATTTCGACATCATGCTGCCTTCACGCAACCAGCATCTGGACCGTGGCAAGAAGGCTGCGGTATCGAGTATGCTCAAGGGAGTGGGCAAGGATATGATAGCCTGCGTGGATGCCGACTACGATTATCTCCGACAGGGCACTACCGAGGCTTCGCAGATGATGCTCGAAAATCCATACATCTTCCATACCTATGCCTATGCCATTGAAAACTACCAGTGCTATGCCAAGGGGCTACACGAAACCTGCGTGATGGTGACGCTTAACGACCATCGCATCTTCGACTTCGAGCATTTTCTGGAAGCTTATTCCCGTACGATATGGCCCCTCTTCGTTTGGCACATGCTTTTCTACATCCGTTTTCGCAAGATGTCGATGCATTTGGATATGGCTGAGTTTGACAAGGTGATCGTGCTGCCATCCGTACGAATCAGAGATCCTCAATGGGCGATAGACTATCTCGCCAAGAAGGTGAAGGCAAAGCTCTTCCAACTGGAGCGTCATTTCCCGAAGCACAAGGTCTATCTTCCCGAGATGGAAACTTATCTTCGCAACCTCGGGGTAACTGAGACCAATACCTATTTATATATACAGGGTCATCATCTCTTCGACCTGGTGGTGAGTCCTATCGTGCAGAGTGTATGTGATGCCCTGCGCAACGACCGCGAGAATGAAATCCGTGACCGTGCCATCCATTCCGAGCAGGCTCGCACCGAAATGGCATGCTATGAGAATAGTCTGGGCAAGGTAAAAATGATGATGAAGAAGAATACCTTCTACCAGTTTTCTCCGGAATTCCAGAAGATACAGGCGGATGTGGAAAGATATTTGGAAAAATAATATGAGTAAGAAGCTACAGTCGGTAGATGATAACTGGATAATAAAAAAACGTCCAACAGGTGTTGTGCGATTGCACATCAGCTGTTGGACGTTTGCACATCAGTTGTTGTGCGGCTGAAGAAGGCTATATATCGTCAACGACATATGTTAGTTCTTCGACCGACTTCTTATACTTGTTTCAAAGACTTGATTTGTATGCTTTAAAAGTTTGATACGTATGTTTCGAAGAACTATTCTTCATAACCTTTGTCTGCCAATTGTTTTAATGCAACATCTTCTTCATTGAAGGTTTCCTCGTATATGGAGTTTAGCAATGATGCCTTGACCTTGACAAGTTTATAGTAAGCTTCTTTCTTGGTACGCTCATACTTTTCGTCATCAGTAGGGCTGGTAAAAGTCTTCTTTGCAGTTTCTGCTTCAGTCGTGATGGGTTTCCAAATAAGTTGTCGCAATTGGTCTCTTTGCGACTTCACATTGCCTGCAGTGGCTTGTGGCATGTTCTCTATCGTAGAAGCTAATTTGTTATATTGCTTGTCTACTAAAGTCTGCACTTCGTTTTCTGTCTTTTCTTCTGTTTTTACTTCTTCATCTGAGTTGGTGTTTGGGACAGATGAAGTATAGTTCTCGAAAGAATCGTCAGGGATAGGGGCAGCTACATGGAGGCTGTTCAGTATATGGATATAGACATTTTTCTTATGTACGAAAGACTTGATGGCATTCTGCTGCTTTTCAGCTAAAGCCTTTGAATCTTTTCCTCCTTCACCATCATTGAATTGGCAGTTTATTGGCGACCATACTAACTTTGTCACACGATAAGCACATTCAGTATAATTTTCTTTAGTTGGAGTAGGCATACCATCTATTACCGCAGTCAATGAGTCTAACTGTGTGGTAATAGATGTCTCTATTTGTTTTTTTGTCTGTGAAGTGTCATAGAACGAATATACTAAACCTCCTCCAAGTCCTACAAAGAATAAAAAGGCAATGATACCTGTTATCCATCCACTAACGTCTTTTTTCTTACTTTGTTTTTGGTAAAAATCCAATAATGGCATAAAACGAGGATCTCCTGCCATTCCTGAACTCTTTACCTTTTCTGCACAACGGCAGAATAGTTTCCAATATGCCTGTTGCTCTGTATGGCCATGTTTGTCAGCATTCTGCTTAGAAAGTTGCATAAGTTCCAATACATCTTCCAACGAATTGGGAATAGGATAATTCTCAATAAAAGACACTCTCTTGGTTTCTAATATCCCCTCTGTAAAAATATTTCCTCCTTGAAGTTTTTGGAGGCCTTCATTAAACTTCTCTGTAGTATGGTTGGCATTGACATTTCTGAATTCATAGCCACATTCTTCACATCTCAAAGCACCTGCTTTGACGGGAGCTCCACAACTTGGACACTTCACTATATTACCATTTTTTGATGGGTTGTTTGACTTCTTCATTTTTGTTAGACGTCCTTCCACAACAACCATCACCTCGTCAGGGTCTTCACCACATGCTTGTGCACGTTTGCGAAGTATGTTGCGTTCCTGTTCGGTAATAACACCATCGGCAAGTACGCCGTCAATAAGTTCTTCTAAATCTTTTGTGTACATATTTTCTTCTGTTTAAAGTTTCTTGATTTGATTCATTCTGTAAAGTATAACTATATATATCAGCAACAAAATGCCATTTATAATAATGTAGTATGGCATTTTTATGCAGATGGCTGCAAAGCAGAAATGGCTGATGAGAAAAACAAATAGGAATAGGGACGACATAATCTTGATATTTATTCCAAGTTTATTGGAATCATATTGCAATCCTACTATAGGAACAAGAACTGCCGTGAAGCATGTTGTGCTGGCGATACCGCATACTATGTCGTTTTTCTCTCCTTCCGCTATGCTGAAAGCTAAGTAGCCTATTAGTACAGCCATCGCAATAGCTATAATAGTGAGCACAGTGTTAATCCTCATGATTGTGATATTTTTTGTTACATATTTGTTGGCAATGGCGGTGGTGACAGAGTCACAATTTTGAGAATAGCGGGTATCTTCTCTATCGGCTGCCAATTCTGCATGCCTGGCATCCATGCCAAGGTATCTTTGGTTACGGTCTTGTTGGTTACCAACTGAGAAAATTCGCTTTCACTTAGTGGCCCTATGGAACTTCCTTCTATTGCCACATAGATAGTTGTTGGCGATGGTGTTGCAGAAATCGTCTTTATCGAACCTGGTACATACATGTTCTGCATGCTTTCGTTCATGACATTGACCATCTGACGTGCCATCGACATTCCCAGACCGAACTCTACGAGCCGGTCCAGGGAAAGAAAATTGTCATTGTTCATATTTGTTGTATTTTATATTATTGTGCAGGAGGAGGTGGTGGAGGGGTTCCCATATCACCAGGAGTTGGAGGTGGTGGACATGTTGGGGCAAACAGGCTACTTAGTTCCTGTACGTTGCCAGCCAGTTCCCATTGAACCATGCCCTGTTTCCATACGTATGTTTCTTTGGTGAGTTGTCCCATTTGTGCCATTTGTTGTAGTTGAACCATCTCGTAAGGTCCCATCTGTTGTCCGTTGACTGACAGCATATACTTTATGTTAGGCATAGGTGGAGGCGTGTTCATTGCATTTTGCATTTGTTGTCCCATGTTGTTCATCATGCCAGCCATTTGGTTGCCGAGTGCGCTTCCCATCATCATGCCTGTCATCATTCCTGCGGGGTTCATGGAATTGTTTCCTCCGCTTCCCATATTCATGTTTCCCATCTTTCCTAAATTCTGTGCTGTAGTTTTTAGAACATCAGCCTGTAATCCGGCAGAGAAAGCACCCATGTTGTTTTGCTGGGTCTGCAGATGTTGGGCATATTGTCCCTCCTCGCGTTGTATTCTCATAGTCTCTTTCATATTCTCCATGTTAAGAGCTTGAGTATCCTTGAGATTTTGAATGTTGAGGTCGGCTTGTGCATGCATGGTTTTTGCCGTGATGTCACCCGTTAGTCCTTTTACTTGCAGATAAGCTTCTGATTCTTTGTCGATTTCGATAGCACCGATGTCGAGATGTTTCATCTTTACGCCAAACTCGTCAATTCGATCCTTTAAATTCTTTTCAAGGAAATCGCTGATTTCATCTATCTTGCGTTCCATCTGTACTACAGGCATTCCGAGATCTGATGGAACATTGGTAACGAGTCCTTTTATTTTTCTTACCAGTACGTCCTTAATCTGTCGTTTGAAGGCATCAAGGCTGAAATCGATAAGTCGGTTGAGTTTGATGAAATTTTTATAATCCTCCAATGCAAAAGTCATCGTGCCGCGTACTGCTACTGGTACGGGATAGTCGGGAAGACGAGGGTCTGCCACGTCGAAGTATGGTACGGCGAACCTAACCTGATTGCTGCCTTGAAGATTGATGTAATACACTTCTGCCTGGAATGGTGATTCTCCACCAAATGCCATTCCTACAATGCTGCTAAGAACCGGGAAGTTGGCAGTCTTGATAGTGTCATCGTATGGCCCAACGATAAAATCCTGGCAAGGACCATTTTTCTGTTTGTACACAAAGACTGCTACCTCTCCATCTTTTACACGAAGACTGCTGCCGTAGCGAATGGCATTTTCCCTACTTGTAGAGTTGACTTCCTGTCCTAATGGTCGCCATTTCCACACCAAATACTCTGTTTCATCGCAGCGGATGACATTCATCAGTCCGCCACCTTTACCTTTTCCAAATAATCCCATAAGTATCTATTTTACATGTTGAAGTCTTTCTTGTCGTATGTCGCACCATTCAGTCCCATGCTGGCAATGGTAGATGTATGGATGACATGCTTCGTGTCATCAAACTTGACATTGTTGGCATATTCTAGTAATATTGCTGATTTGCCTGTTAGCAAGTCATACTTGTACACATTATAGAATGTAAAGCGTCGCTCATCAGGCTCTGTAACGTTGGAGATAATATACACGTAGTGGTTATGGCATCTGATGTCCTCGATTTTGCCTTCAAAATTAGTAGATGAGGGACTCTTGCTCTCGTCGTTCTCAAATACTATGATCATGTTGTCAAAGGCTGTTATGGTGAAAACTCTGCCATTTACGTTAATTTCTCCATCTAATTTTTTATTGGATATCTTTTTTGCGGTAGGTTTCTTTGCACTCTGTTTTTTACCAACGGTTTTCTTGCCTACTTGCTTCTTTACCACTTTCTTTTGTTGAGGAATAGCGGAACAGATTTCTGAAGTCTCTGTTGCGTAGCCCTTTGCGGCATTTGTCTGAGAAACGCCCTGTGGCATAAATAATAAACTCAATGCCAGCGTTGATGTAACGAATTGTTTTTTCTTTAATTCCATAATCTTCTATTATTTGAAATTAGACTTACTTTTATCGAACATTTTACTTCAATTCGCTTTTGCGACTATGTTCCATTACAATTTGATAATTGTTTAAGATTGCACCAGTCACCAAGTTTAACAGGAGAAATGCAGCCAAAACAAACCATGATATATGATAGAGATTTATGACTAAGGGGCTTGTTTTTATATATCCATATTCATATGCTGTAATATGATTGTACCTTAAGTCTGTCCAATCTTCTCCAGTTAATTCTCGGAACAATGTAAACATTGCCTCTCCTAATGTTCCAAATGGATCGGGAGAATTAGCGGGAGCGTTGGGAGCCACTTTCATAAATTCTTCATACTTAGCTAACTCTTGGCTATTCATTTTTTCGGTGCTTGGCAATTTGAATAATCCTACGCCAATAATGGCATAAAGATAGATGAATATACCGAAAAGAATGACATTGTAAAACATGGCACTCATAGACTTTATCAATACTGTGATTATGATCTTTATCTCTTTTGCGGCACGTAAAAGTCTCAGTACACGAAATACTCTAAGCACTCTTATTGCTGTCATTGCCGAAGCATTGGCAAACATCGTTTCTGGTATGTAGCCTATCAAAACGAGGGAAAGATCAAAGATATTCCATCCATCTGTGAAAAAAGCCTTGGTGCTTTCCGCAGCAATATACCTTAATATAATTTCTATGGTGAAGATTCCCAATATACACGACTGAATCGTTTTTATGGTTTGATTCTCTGTGTAGGTTTCAACACCTATAAGAAATGAATTCAACAAGATGACGGCTGTAATTGCGAATTCAAATTTCTTATTTACAGTGACTCTTTTGCAAAATTCTTTATACATAATTCGTATTTTTGTATTAGTCAATTAATTCTGGTCTATATTCAAAATGCATGGTGTCATAATGATACCATCTGCCACCCCAAATGAATCCATGCTTTTCGAACACTTTAACTATCTCCTTTGGAATACGGTTTACGTATTTAATCTTATCAGTTTCTTTTGCTCCAGGATTAGACCATAGCCAATAGTTAGAATGATCTACTCCAATATCAAATGCGATTCCATAACTATGTGCACTTTGTCTGTTGGCACCACGAACTTTTCTCCAGTAAAATGTCCCTGAAGACTTCAAATAATTCCGTATACTTGGGATGTTGGCAAGTTCGGCAGCTACTTTCTGTAATTGCTTGTCTGCGCCATTTACTTTAGTAAACAGAATTTTTTGTCCGAACCATTCCACGGTTACGAGATTCTTACGTACGGCTTCTGCCGATGCTCCATACATTTTCTTGAATAAGGCATCACAACGACTTCTGCCTGCATCTGCCAGATACTTTGGCTTGCCAATCGTATCATATGGAATAGAGAACATATCTTCAATATCAGAATCGTCTAACATTTTAGTGAAATCCTTATTTTTTTTGTCATCATAGATGATTGAGGTTCCATCAGGAAAGCATATACTGTTGCCAGCATATCGCATTTTCTGTTCGGGATAAGCCTTGATAAGCCTTCTTGCATATACAGGAATCTGCGTATTATTCAAATTGTTATCCGCACAATTCTCTACAGAATCCTTCACAGACTTATTAGCTGTGATGGGATTCTGCTTAGAATGAGCACAACTTGCTATTGCAAGAAGAGTAAGACTCAATAATATTGAGGACAAGATTTTTTTCATTTTTTAATTATCTTCGTAGCACTTGATAAATTGCACGTTTCTTCGTTCTGTTTTTGACAAATGGGAATTCACGTCTGCATATTTGGGAGTGTACCAGCTTTTGTTACTAAAGTACTTCCTGAGGTCTTTGCTCTTGAATATGTAGCCATGCTTGGCAAATATCCAGTTGCGAAGAATACGTAGGTCGCTTTTAGACATTCCTACCACATCCTGATGAACAAGTTCTCGTGTAGAGGCTTCCTCTGCAACGAATTCTATACGATTTGTATCATAGTCATCATTTTCCTTGTCGGCTTTGGATTCACTAACTTCTTCTACAGTGTTGTCTTCTTGGTTTGTTGATGTGTTGGTCTCGGAACTGGCCGTCTGTTCAGAAGTAGTTGTGATGTTCTCGCTTCCGGCATTCTCTTTGCTGTTTGGAGCATTTGCAATGATAGCCGTACTATCATTTCTTGCTGTAGTTCTCTCTGTGCTTGATGAAGGTTGGAATAGGCTGATAACTACTAACAAGAGAATTGCAATGAATGGAAAAAAGACAATGAACAATACTACAATAGCTAATAAACGTGCCCATTTGTTATGGATTATCAATTGTAGAAATTTGCGGAAGTTGAAGCCATCGTCTGTAGGATATTCTACAATTGGTGTATCAATCTTCTGTTCCTGACGGTCTTCACGATATGCCGTGGTATCATCCAACATGTGGTGTTGTGCCAGATAGATATATCCGTCGATGACAATATCCAATTCTTCGTCATCGATTTTATATTCTTCTGCCTCTTCATGAAGTTCTTCACGCTGTTGTGGTGAAATGTTTCCATTTCCGACATATCGCTTTATCTTTGATTCAAATTCTTTTGAGTACATTCTTTTAGATTTTGAAATTAATAATTTTTGTTGTCATCTTTGCATTCCTCGTGGTAGTACTTCTTGTTTTGAACAGCATTGGAATTTTCGAGCCGGTTGTATACCCCACACCAGAATATCATTCTTCTGAGTTTGAACTGTACTGTTGTGGCTTTTTGGTCTTTGCGAATATTGTCTTCTTTGGCATATATATAATAGGTACGCCATAACAACCACCACCAAAACTTCTCATAATGATAGATGTTCTTATATGGGAAATAGTAGTTCTTTCGTGAAGCGTATTCTCCCTCGTTCTTGTACTCATGTGCTGAAAGGCACAGACCATCGTTGGTCATCACCACGACATCTGCACCGAAACACTTGAACCAAGGCCAAGTCTTTCTCTTTTGTGCTAGTCTTCCTAAGATTCCATGTTTGTTTAGCTCATCCTTGATGATACTGATGCAATCTGACTTGGAATATTTGAAGTGTGTCATGATATTTTGTATGCCAAAAAGATTAATGGTCTTTCCAAAGAATCCCCAATCGAAATCGGCTACTCTCACATCATCGTAAGGAAGATAAGTGCATTCTGTTTTGAGAAGCGATTTGCAATAATAGATGATAGCTTCTTCCGTAAGGGCGATGCGCTCTTTTTTGAACCAGTTTGAAGGAATCACATATTTGGAAAGGGAAAATGCAGGCTTAAATTCATGCAGCTTTTCTGCTCCAATCTTCGCTTTATGGTTCTTGCAGTGTTCCTCTAAAATTTCGGCTTCTTGATGTTTGATGGCATCAATTTCTATCTGGTCATGATAGCCAAAATAGATGTTGGTGTTTCTTGTATTTATGTCTTTACAGAAGAAGGCTACTTCTCTAACAGGAACACACGTTCTCCATTCCGTTCCTCCGAAGCAGTTGTGGCTGAGTGTGATATAGTCGTTGTTTACCCACAAGAAAGGCTGGGTAAGTTTATGTTGCTTGGTGATTTGACTTTTTATGAAACGAGAGTCTGGCCAGGAAAAACGAGCAAAGTTGTTGATACAAACGTCTCTGACGTAAATAGCGAAGTCTTTTTTGAGTCGAACATTCCATTGGTTGTCATAAGCACCAAACTCAGCTCTTTTGCGAATTCCTATTTTGCTAAAGATGTCAAAATAAATCATGTCGTCTAATGGTAAACTGCGTTCTTTTGGTTTTCCCCATAAAAAATAACGATGTTTCCTTCTTGCCTTAATACTTTTGCCATCGCAATAGATTTCCTGCACCCAAAACCTTGAACCATTAACATATACACGTTTAAGGAAAAACGACTTGTGAAATTCCTTATCCGTTGTGGTTTGGATGGTATGACGTTTCTTGGCAAGGGCGGTAAAGATTAAGCTGTCAACCTCTTCCTTGGATGCTCCTTCTTTCTTAGCTCGTTTATAGATAACATGCCTTTTGTGGTTGTCAAACTCATTTGGCTCGATAGCAAGATAGACTAATTCTTTCAGTTCCTCTGAGCACATAGTTTTATCCTATAATTTGTGTCAAACGGCTCCAATTCAGACGATTATAATTTAGGTTATGTGCCAAGATGCACGAAAAAAGCGTGAAGCCTACTGTCGCTTGCTCCACCTTTGAGGCCTTAGGACTTGCCCTACACGTCAGAACAAGCAACGAGACCCCACGCCGATATGTGTAGGTACACTCCCATATAGACAGCTCTAAAAGAGCTGTCTTGTGGAAGGTACATATATACATACCCATAGGCATCATCGTTGCAAGGTCTTTTGACGTGAGATTTGGAGTGTCCTAAGTTCCAAAGGTCAAAAACCAAGCGCAATAACGCTTTTCTTATGTTTGCCCTCAACAAAGTGTCTCTCTTTTAAGCGACTTCTGTATAGGGCTGTTTGTTGTCATATCATACAGTAAGTACGAAACAATACTGCAAAAATAATAAAAGTTACCGAAATAACAAAAAAAATACGGAGAATTTTTGAAAATGAAGATAAAATACAAACTTCTATGCATGTAGATGTACTTTTTATCTAGCGTACATTATTATATAAGGTGAATTTGTTTTATAATTTGTGTTTGGTCTAAATGTGAGTCACTCGAAAACCGGTTTCAACTCAATGAAACCGGCTTTCGAGTTCTCGTTTTTACAGTGCCTTCAGCGAGAAGGCATAGTCGTAGTCTATTCGTCCATGACTGCCTATGTTGTCGAGCCATGCTGCTTCCTGATGGCTGATTTCCGAGATTGTGCTTGGCGTTTCATTCTTGAATGTTTCATAGACCTTAGCGAGACAACTTAGTTCTTCTTCACTGAGACTTGCTTCATCAAATTCTAATGCTGACACAAGTTTTGTTCCACTGTTTCCATTCTTGCTTTCGATAGGCATTTGCTCAATATCATCCACGAGACTATACACCCGGTCCCATCGCTCTGGGACTGGTCCGTAAGGTACTGCCTTAAATACTAAGCCTGTCAATCCTAATCCTCTGCTCCTGTAGGCAAGAAAGTCGGCATAGAAGAGAAGTTTGTTCATTTGTGTAACGAAGACTCCGTTAAATTTCTCTATGAAGTACAGCATCGTGTTTTTTAATTTGCTCATTGAAGGCAGGGCATAGCCATTCCATTGATTTCTTCCATCGGTAGTAAAAATCAATTGTTTGATAAGTTTCGAGGTGTTTGATTCATTTTCTAATTCCTCGATACACAACATAATCTTGTCGTATTCCTCTGTATTCAGTAAGTTTTTGGCAGCTTCAACAAATGTGGCAAACACTGCAGGTACTTGTATGGTCTTCAGTATTCTTCCGTTTGTAAGACTTGGCATATCACCATTCTCGTACAGTCGATATTGGTTTTCACCGAACCCCAATATCACTGACATTTTGGTGGCCGACAGACCATATTTTCTGCGTATACTGCGTATCTCGTCAGGGAATGGAATTCCATACTTAGTACGATATTGATTATATATCTGCATTGTATTGGCGGTATCCAATTCTGTTGTTGTAAACAGTTCGCGTGTATCTACGCACTGATAGCTAAGAAAAGTGTATTCGAACTTTTCTTTTCTGAAAACTGCTGTTCGTTTCTCCGAATGCAGTACTACATTTCCTCCTGTAAATGGACTTTTCATCATTTCTTCTTTTATTTGAATTGATAAACCAGTTTATACTCTGCGACATGGAAAGAGATGCACACGGCGCTATTGTTAGCGATGCCCATCGAAATTTTGATATAGACATCCTGCGATTTTACTTTCTTTCCAAACACCCATAAATCTGCCACTTTGTTAAGCGTGTCTTCTAAGGGACCTTCTACGAAATCATCAACTTCTAGGTTCTTGATGATTTCGAGACGTTTGAGGGCTGTAATTTCCAAGTCCAATAGGGCTTGAGTATTTTTTCCTCTATCGTCACGGAAGACTATGCCAAATATTTTAGCTTTGTCCTTGAAACGTTTTAAAAATAGCGAGACTTCATCTTCCTTATTCATTGTTTGATATTTATTTTGTGCTGCAAAGATACATTAATTAGTTGAAAAATACAAATTATTTTTCGCTATTTTCAACTTTTTAGTTGAAATTGTTTGTTTTGGAATATTAAAGGTAAAAAGGTAAAAAAGTAAAAAGGTAAAAGGGTAAAAAGAAAGCAGGCAGATGACATCCCGCCAGGCTCTTTTTACTTTTTTACCTTTTTACTTTTTTACCTTTAAACTATACATAAGTTTCCAGGAACTTCAGCGTTCCTTCTATCTTCAAAGTCTGGGTGCTGGCAGGCACTACGATACTTTCGCCGCCCTGGAGCGTAATCTCATTATCCTCGTTGTCGGTTATCTTTGCCTTGCCCTTCAGACCAATCAGAATCACGAAGCTGTCCAACTCTGAATAATCCAGCGTCATAGGCTCATCGAGATCATAGACGGCGGTAGTGAAGTAAGGGCACTGCACCATGCTAACACCCTGATTCTTGGCAGGAGTGTAGTGCTGGCGATAGTCTGCCTGCACGGTATAGTCGATGCACTCGGCAGCCTCCTTGGTGTGGAGCTGGCGATAGTTGCCATCCTTGTCCTTGCGCTTGTAGTCGTAGATGCGGTAGGTCACATCGCTGGTCTGCTGGATTTCAGTCACGAAACAACCGGTGCCGATGGCATGAATTCTGCCTGCAGGAATAAAGAAGCAGTCGCCTTCCTTCACGTCATACTGAGCCAGTGCATCCGTGATGGTATCATTCTCCACCATCTCCTTGTACTGCTCCGGTGTAATCTGCATCTTCAAGCCATTATAGAGTTTGGCGTCCGGTTCGCTTGGCAATGCATACCACATCTCGGTCTTACCATGCTTCTTGCCCTGCTTGTGGGCAATCTTATCATTAGGATGCACCTGGATAGAGAGGTCGTTGTTGGCGTCAATAAACTTGATAAGCAATGGAAATTCATTTCCGAAACGCTTGTAGTTCTCCTCCCCAAGGAAACTTCCCTTGAGTTCTTTCACTACCTCATTGAGGCTCTTGCCCTGCATCTCGCCATCAGCTACGATGCTTTCTTTGCCTGGTACTCCAGAGATTTCCCAGCTTTCGCCCACCTTCTCCTGCTTTACGTCGAGATGTTTGAAAGCGATAATCTTACTGCCACCCCAGATGGTGGATTTTAATAGTGGTTGAAATTTTAATGGTTTCATGTTGTATGAAATTTTATTTAGTTGATAAAAATGTGCATGTGCACTGAATTCTCCCAAGGCAATCCGTCGTGTCAGGATATCCGCTCTGATGGGGAAATGCCTTTCCGACTTTATACCTTTTATATATATAACGCATTTCTTTAGAAAACTACTTAGTTTAGTAAGCGCTTTTTTTCCTTTCAAATACCAGAATTCAAATATCTGATATGCTGTCATCTGATATGATTTATCCGACAACTCATTCCATATTTTAGTTCTCCTTCCAGAATGCCGGAGTAAAGATTACCAGCACACTGAAAATCTCAAGACGACCAATCAGCATCATCAGCGAGCAGAACCATTTAGCCAGGTCGGGCAGTTCGCTCCACGACATGGTAGGTCCGATTTCCGTACCTAAGGTAGGTCCTACATTACCCACGCAACTCAGCGTGATGGTGATGGCATTGGTATTGTCGATGCCCATCGCAATCATCGTGAAGGAGATGACCAGACAGATGATGAGATAGGTGGTGAGGAAGGCGAGCAGGGTGACACGCTTCTGCATCGGCACGTTGACACCGTCTATCTTCAGTGGCAGCACGGCATTCGGATGCAGAATCTGGCGGAACTCATTCTTCACCATTCTCACGAGCATCACGCCACGGATACATTTCAGTCCACCGCTTGTACTGCCCGAGCACGCTCCGAAGAACATACATGTAGCCAGGATAACCCAGGTGACATGAGGCCAGAGGGCGGCATCATCATTGAAGAGACCTGTGGTGGTGATAAACGAAACCACCTGGAATACGGCGCTGCGGAAGGCATGCTCCAGGTCGTAATTGCGCAGCGTAACCAGTTCTATCATGATGAAGGCGGTGAATGCCATGACAAGTAGGGTATAGAACTTGAATTCTGAATTCTTGAACAGATCCTTGATCTTGAACTTGATGACTGCTGCATAGAGCAGCGTGAAATTCACGCCCGAAAGGAAACAGAAGAAAGCACAGATGTATTCTAATGCCGGCGAATGGAAGAACTCTGTACTGCTGTTGTGAGTAGAGAAACCTCCCGTAGCCGTGGTGGTCATCGCGTAGTTGAAACTGTCGAAGAGATTCATTCCCGCTATATAATAGGAGAGGATGCATGCGATGGTGAGTACCAGGTAGACACTCCAGATCCATTTGGCAGAGGTGGAGAGACGGGGATGCAACTTAGACTTGATGGGTCCCGTGGCCTCTGCCGCAAACACCTTGGTCTGTCCTCCAACAAGCGAAGGCAGCAGGGCTATGGTGAAGAACACGATTCCTAATCCGCCTATCCACTGGGTGAGCGACCGCCAGAAGAGCAGTCCGTGGGGGAAACATTCCACATCGTCGAGGATGGTGGCTCCCGTGGTGGTAAATCCCGACATCGTCTCGAAGTAGGCATCCGTAAAACTGTGGATGTAACCGCTAATCATGAAGGGCAGCGTGCCGAAGAGACTGAAGACAATCCAGGAGAGCGAAACCACGAGGTAGGCATCACGGCGCGACATTGTATTGTCGGCTCCATGACCTCTCCATTTCAAAATCAGTCCGCCTCCGATGGTGGTAAGTGTAGCCACGATGAAGGCAAAGATGTCGTCCTGCTGATAGTAGAGAGCTACCAGCAGACTGATGAAGAGCAGGAATGCCTCGATGAAGAGGAGCTGTCCTAAAATCTTATATATCAGTTTACTGTTTATCATATAAAGTACTTCTCAATTTTCTTCATGTTGATGTTGTGGCAGAATACCATCACGGAGTCGCCCGGTTCTATCTGTGTATGTCCGGAAACGAGCATTCCCTCGCCCTTGCGCACCAGTCCACCGATGGTTACACCGATAGGCATGCCGAGATCTTTCACTGGTTTCTTGGTTACCTTCGAATCCTCCTTGGCGATAAATTCCGCCACATCGGCATTGGCACTCATGAGGAAGCGCACGTTCATCACGTCGGCATCGAGCATCATCTGGTAGATATAGCTTGCTGCTATCGCCTTCTTATTGATGATGGTACCGATATCGAGACTCTCAGCCATGCTCACGTAATCCACGTTTTCCACCGCAGCCACGGTCTTTCTCACTCCCAGTCGCTTGGCGGTGAGGCAGGCGAGGATATTGGTTTCGGCATTGCCGGTGAGTGCCACGAAAGCCTGAGTGCTCCTGATGCCCTCCTCGGTAAGCAGCGGAATATCGCGACCGTCGCCATGGATGATGAGCGTCTTCCGGTCGTCGAGGATGTCATTGAGATATTCACATCTGTGTTCATCTATCTCGATGATCTTGGTCTCCATATACTCCGGCATCTTCTTCACGGCTCTCACGGCAGTACGTCCGCCCCCCATGACCATCACGTTCTTCACATCCACATAATGCTCCTTGCCCACAATCTTGCGGATGTATGGGATATAGTTGCGGGTAGTCATGAAGTAAGCCAGGTCGTAGAGCTTCAGTTCATCATAACCGCCCGGGATGATGGTTTCGCTGCCTCGCTTGATGGCCACCACATGGTAAGGGTCGTTTGGACCGCTGATGTCCTTGAGTGGCTTATTGAGAATTTCGCAGGTTTCGCGCAGTTTGATACCCAGCATGATGAGGGCGCCATCGTGCACATCCCATCTCTGGCGCACCCAACTCATCTTCAGTCCGTTGTTGATATCCACGGCGGCCAGCATCTCCGGATAGATCAGCTTGTCGATGCCCAGTTCGCGGAAGAAATCCTGTGCCTGCTGGTCCATGTATTCCGGATTATCCACCTTGGCAACGGTGCGCTTGGCTCCGAGCTTCTTGGCAAGGATGCAGGAAGTGATGTTCTTGCTCTCCAACGGCGTTACGGCGATGAAGAGGTCGGCATCCTGTATGTCTGCATTCTGCAAAATTTTCAGACTGGTAGGCTGTCCCAGCATGGTGAGCAGATCATAGTCAGAACCGATGCTGGCGAGTCGTTCCTCGCTATCATCAATGAGCGTGATATCCTCCTTGCTTCTGGAGAGCAATCGGGCCAGATGGGTACCTATGGCGTATGCGCCTGCAATAATGATTTTCATTTTTGATTTTCTATTGTTTTTCTGATGGACTCATTGTCCAGACCGATGATTTCTCTCAGCTGGGCTACGGTTCCATGTTCTACAAATTCGTCTGGAATACCCATCCTCGTTATCTGCGGACGGTATCCGTGGTCGCTCATCCATTCCAGTATGGCAGATCCGAATCCTCCCTTTCTCACTCCGTCTTCGATGGTGATGATGCGGTCAAATTTCTTTGCGATTTCTTCGAGCAGTGCTTCATCGAGCGGCTTGAGGAATCGCATATCGTAGTGGGCAATGCTCAATGCAGAAGCCGTCTTCTTGTCTGCCTCAGAATTGTCCTTATTTTCATTTTCTATTTCAGCAATCACCTTTTCCACATCGTTTCCGATAGGTCCCAGGGTAAGTACCGCCACGTCATCGCCGTCTTTCAACTTGCGTCCGGTGCCGGTCTTGATTTCCTCCATCTCGTTCTTCCAATCTACCAGCACGCCCTTGCCTCTCGGATAGCGAATCACATAGCTGCCCTGTCCCGGGAGCTGGGCTGAGTACATCAGATTGCGCAGTTCATGCTCGTCCATAGGCGATGCGATGGTGAGATGGGGTATCGGGCGGAGCGCTGCCAGGTCGAAAGCACCGTGGTGGGTAGGTCCGTCTTCGCCTACCAGTCCGGCACGGTCCAGACAGAGTACTACAGGCAGATTGAGCAGCGCCATGTCGTGGATGATATTATCATAGGCTCTCTGTGCAAACGAACTGTAGATATTGCAGAAAGGTTGCAGTCCGTCCTTCGCCATACCGGCAGAGAAAGTCACGGCATGTCCTTCTGCGATACCCACGTCGAACACACGGTCTGGCATCGCCTTCATCATGATATTCATCGAGCAACCGGTAGGCATGGCAGGTGTCACACCCACGATCTTCTGGTTTTTCTCCGCCAGTTCGAGCAGGGTATTTCCGAAAACATCCTGGAACTTAGGAGGCTGGTTGCTGGTATCAGCGATGATACGCTCTCCAGTCTCTGGGTCGAATTTGCCCGGCGCATGCCAGATGGTGGCACTCTTCTCGGCAGGTTCATAACCCTTGCCCTTGGTGGTATGGAGATGCAGGAGCTTAGGTCCCTTCATGTCCTTGAGCTGCATGAGAACCCTTACTACCTCCTTCACGTCATGACCATCGAAAGGTCCGAAATATCGGATGTTCATTCCCTCGAAGATGTTTTGCTGATGGCTGAGTGCCGACTTCAGTGCATTGTTGAGCCGTATGATGCCCTTCTTGCGGTCTTCATTGAGATAGCCCTTGGAATGGAGCCACTGTGAAGCCTTGAAGCGCAACTTGTTGTAGGTCTCGTTGGTGTCGAGATTGAGGAGATATTTCTCCATACCTCCCACAGCCCTGTCGATACTCATATCATTATCATTCAGGATGATGAGCATGTTGTTGGGGGTGCTGGAAACATTATTGAGTCCCTCGAAGGCAAGTCCGCCACTCATGGCACCATCGCCTATCACCGCCACGGTATGCCTGTCTTCCTTGCCCGTCTTCTTGGCTGCCACCGCCATACCCAACGCTGCTGAGATGGAATTGCTGGCATGACCGCAGGCGAAAGTATCATATTCGCTCTCTAAGGGTGAAGGGAAAGGACGGATGCCGTGCAACTTCCTGTTGGTGCAGAAAGAATCGCGGCGACCGGTAAGAATCTTATGACCATAAGCCTGGTGGCCCACATCCCAAACGATGCGGTCCTCAGGAGTATTGAATACGTAATGTAGGGCTACAGTTATCTCGACTACGCCAAGTGAAGACGCAAAATGACCAGGATTTACGGCTACCTCGTCGATGATGTCTTCCCTCAGTTCCTTGCAAACTTGGGGAAGTTGGTCAATACTCAACTTCCTCAAATCGTCTGGGTATTTTATCTTGCTTAAAAGACTAAACTTTTCTTGATCCATGTGTTCAACTCGTGAATAACTCTGCAAAGATAATGCTTTTTTGCTAATCCTAATCATATTTATCCCGATAATTTCGGTTTTTCAGTTTTTTCTTTGTATTTTTGCACAGAAATGTTGTCTTTTGGTGGGGGAATTGCATCATAAAAGCATAAAAATGCTTGATAAAGGCATGGTAAAACATGATCAAGCAATATATTAAGGTATGATGATGGCAAGTTAATTGCAAAATAATTGCAAAAAATCAAGAAGACAGTACCCCAATCTATTCGTAAAAACGTAATAATAAACAAATAACACATATAATAATATGAGAAAAAATGTAATCTTGATGGGAGCCTTGCTGATGGCTTCTATGTCGATGATGGCGCAGACCGGTAAGGGAGGCATCTCTACCCAGATGATCCAGCAGATGGAGAAATCACAGAAGGGCGGTACTGCCGAGAAGGCTCTCTTCAATGCCATCGCCAATAATAATATCGACGACCTGGTGAAAAATCCAGCCAATGCTGCTGCCGTGGATACTCATTTCAGTATCGAGACTCCGCAGCAGTCTATCCACAACCAGTTGAGCTCTGGCCGCTGCTGGATGTTCAGCGGTTTCAATGTGCTTCGCTCTAACTTCGCCCTCAACGACAAGCAGGGTAGAGTGGTGGAATTCTCGCAGGACTATCTCTTCTTCTACGACCAGTTGGAGAAGGCCAACCTCATGCTGCAGGGTGTTATCGACCTGGGCAAGAAGGATATCGAGGACCCTCAGGTGCAGTTCTTCTTCAAAAATCCGCTCAATGATGGCGGTACTTTCTGTGGCGTGATTGATCTTGCCGGCAAGTACGGACTGGTGCCTATGAGCGCCCAGCCTGAGACTTTCTCCAGCAACAATACTTCCCGAATGAGCCGACTGGTGAGCAGCAAACTCCGTGAGTATGGTCTGGAATTGCGCAAGATGGTGGCTGATGGCAAGAAATCTGCTGCCATCCAGGCTCGCAAGGCTGAGATGCTGTCACAGGTTTATCGCATGCTCTCTCTTACCTTGGGTGAACCGGTGAAGGAATTCACCTATGCCTTCCGCGACAAGGACGGCAAGCAGGTGGGCGAGGCTAAAAAATATACTCCAAAGAGCTTCTATGAGGAGACGGTAGGTAAGAGTCTGGATAAGACTTACATTAGCGTTATGAACGATCCACGCCGTCCTTATCACAAGACCTACGAGGTGGAATACGACCGTCATACTTACGATGGTCACAACTGGAAATACCTGAACCTGCCGATGGAGGAAATCGCTGATCTCGCCATCGCTTCACTCAAGGGCGGACAGAAGATGTATTCCAGCTATGATGTGGGCAAGCAGCTCGACCGCAAGCGTGGTTATCTGGCTACCGACAACTTCGACTACGGTACTCTCTTCGGCACCTCCTTTGGTATGGACAAGGCTCAGCGCATCTCTACTTTCGACAGTGGTTCTACCCATGCCATGACCCTCACCGCTGTGGATCTCGATGCCAATGGCAAGCCGGTCAAGTGGAAGGTGGAAAACAGTTGGGGTGCTGACAATGGTTTCTCCGGTTGCTTCATCATGACCAACGACTGGTTTAATGAGTATATGTTCCGCTTGGTAGTAGATAAGAAATTCGCTTCTGAGAAGTTGCAGAAGGAGTTCGATCAGAAGCCAACCATGCTGACTCCAGACGATCCTTTGTTCCAGTTGGAAGATTAGTCTTGAAAAATAATAGGAGTATTCTCGGAATAATAGAACAGTTCCTGACGCAATAGGAAAGTTCTCTAAATAATAGGAGTATTCCTGATTAAAATAGAAAGTTCTTGATTCATATAGAAAAATGCAAGAGAAGAAAATCAGAGAGCGCATTATTTCGCTCGTCAATAAGGAGGTAGTTCCTGCCATCGGTTGTACAGAACCGATGGCTGTAGCATTGTGTACGGCAAAGGCCGCAACGACTTTAGGCAGACGTCCGGATCGCATTGAAGTGTTCTTGAGTCCCAACATGCTCAAGAATGCGATGGGTGTAGGAATCCCAGGCACGGGAATGATTGGTCTGCCTATCGCAGTTTCGTTGGGTGCCCTCATCGGCAAACCGGAATATGAGTTGGAGGTGCTGAAAGATCTCACTCCTGCCACGCTCGAACAGGGGAAGCGATACATCAATGATGCTGATATTGACATCAAACTCAAGCAGGGAAATGTCGATAAACTCTATATAGAGGTTGTTTGCCGTGCTGGCAGCGATATGGCTACGGCCATTATCTCCGGTAGTCATACTCACTTTGTGTATGTGGAGCGCAATGGTGATGTGGTGATGGATAACCGTGGCGGTCATGGTGGTAGTGATGAAGAGGAGGATGATATTCAGCTCAACTTCCGCCTGGTATATGATTTCGCCACTACGGCTCCGCTCGATGAAATCTCTTTCATCCTCAAAACCAAGGAGTATAATATGAAGGCTGCCGAGGAATCTATCAAGGGCAACTACGGCCACTGTTTGGGCAAGACGATGGACCGTCCTTTGAGTCATGGTATCTTCGGCGATAATATTTTCTCGCATATTCTCTCTCGCACAGCTTCTGCCTGCGATGCCCGTATGGGTGGAGCCATGATTCCTGTGATGAGCAATAGTGGTAGTGGCAACCAGGGTATCTGTGCTACCAACCCAGTGGTGGTTTATGCCATGGAGAATGAGAATACTGAGGAAGAACTGATCCGTGCCCTGATGCTCAGTCATCTTACTGCCATCTACATCAAGCAGAGCTTGGGCAAACTCTCTGCCCTCTGCGGTTGCGTGGTAGCCAGTACGGGCAGCAGTTGCGGTATTACCTATCTGATGGGTGGCGACTATACCCGCATCTGCAATTCAGTGAAGAACATGGTGGCCAACCTCACCGGTATGATCTGTGATGGAGCTAAACCAAGTTGTGCCTTGAAGATTTCCTCAGGAGTGAGTACTGCGCTCCTCTCAGCTCTCCTCTCTATGGAGGGCAAGTGCGTAACCTCTGCCGAGGGTATCGTAGATGATGATGTGGATAAGTGCATCCACAATCTGACATCCATTGGTGCTGATGCGATGAGAGCTACCGATGATATGGTGCTCGATATCATGACGCATAAGAGCTGCTAAACTTACAGAAAAGGGGGATGAAATCGCCTTAAAATCCCTCTGTTTTTCTAAATACACAAAAGAAGTATCAAATTGTAAGCGTATTTATTGTTTTTGCTTACAATTTGGTACTTCTTTCTTTTTATGATTTGTCTTTTTGTAAGCAAATAAAACTTTTAATAACAAAATGCCACTAAAAGTATTCTGTATGTTAACAAATTGTTGTACTTTTGCACTCGAAAGATAACAAAGTGTAAATAACAATAAGTGTAATAACATATAGGAGAAAGTAACATGAAAAAGATCGAAGCTATCATCCGTAAGACAAAGTTTGAGGATGTAAAGGAAGCATTGCTTGCCGCCGACATCGAGTGGTTTTCTTACTATGACGTAAGAGGCGAAGGCAAGATGAGACAGGCTCGTATTTATCGTGGTGTCATGTATGATACCAGTAGTATCGAGCGAGTACTTTTGAATGTAGTCGTTCGCGACAAGAACGTAGAAAAAACGATTAATGCCATCCAGGAGGCTGCCCGTACAGGCGAGATTGGTGATGGTCGTATCTTTGTAATCCCTGTAGAGGATACCATTCGCATCCGTACAGGTGAAAGAGGCGACATCGCACTCTATAATGCAGAGCAGGAGAAATAAACTTTGTTGAATAGGAGGAGAGAGATTTTACAACAACCAATCTGAGTCATATAAATGATATTTGAAATCAGATAGCTGATATATTGAAAGATTGGGATAACAACAACACTTTAAAGTTAAAAGATTATGAGTGTACAGGATTTAGGTATTTCATTAGATACCGTGTGGATGCTCTTAGCAGCCATGTTGGTCTTTTTCATGCAGCCGGGATTTGCCCTCTGTGAGGCGGGTTTTACCCGCAGTAAAAACACTGCGAACATCTTGTTCAAGAACTTCGTCGATTTCATGGTCGGTTCTGTTCTCTTCTGGTTCGTCGGTTTCGGATTTATGTTTGGTAGCGATGGTGCTGGTTTTATCGGTATGCCTAACTGGGGCGATTTGTCTTTCTATACAAATGCCGCCGGTCTTCCTACGGAGGGTTTCCTGATGTTTGAAACAGTATTCTGCGCTACAAGTGCTACTATCGTTTCTGGTGCCATGGCAGAACGTACCAAGTTCTCTATGTACTGCATCTATTCATTCTTTATTTCATTGATTATCTATCCGGTAGAAGGTCACTGGACATGGGGTGGCGGCTGGCTTTGCAACGCCGATGCAGGTTCTTTCATGATGGATACCTTCGGTGCTGCCTTCCATGATTTCGCAGGTTCTGCTATCGTACATAGCGTAGGTGGTGTGCTCGCCTTGGTTGGTGCCATCTGTCTTGGCCCTCGTCTCGGTAAATATCGCAACGGCAAGAGTACTGCTATTCCAGGTCACAACCTGATGGCTGCTGCCCTCGGTGTGTTCATCCTCTGGTTTGGCTGGTTCGGTTTCAACCCAGGTTCTCAGCTCGCTGCTTCTGGTGAGGTTAACCGTGTTGCCATCAGCCACGTATTCCTGACAACCAACCTTGCTGCTGTTTGCGGTGGTCTCGGTACTATGTTTACTTCTTGGATTAAGTATGGCAAGCCATCATTCTCATTGACATTGAATGGTATCTTGGCTGGTTTGGTAGCCATCACAGCAGGTTGCGACTTGGTTAGCCCATTGGGTTCTGCCATCATCGGTCTCTTGGCTGGTATCATTCTGGTATTCTCTATCGAGTTTATCGATACCAAACTTCATATTGATGACCCTGTAGGTGCAAGTTCAGTACACGGTGTGTGTGGTATCTTCGGTACATTGATGACTGGTCTCTTCGCCCTCGACGGTGGTGCTTTCTATGGCGGTGGTTTCGGTTTCTTCGGTGCACAGTGCTTCGGTATCCTCTGTATTGATCTTTGGGCTGCAGTCACAGGTGTAATCCTCTTCTGGAGTATCAAGAAGATTTGCGGTCTGCGTGTTGACAAGCGTATTGAGGAAGAAGGTCTCGATATCTACGAGCACGGAGAGAGTTGCTACAACTAATCTCCCGCAGATAATTATATCGTCCCACAGATTTCACGGATTTCACAGATTTTTTATCAGGTTGATATCTTTATAGTAGGCTGATGTCCTTGGAAGGAGGATGTTTCTGACAGGTTTCGTAATTTGAAAATAAGAGAGTATTGGATTATCTGGGAAATCCAGTAAATCTGTGAAAATCTGAAAACAGCGAAAATTTTGAAAACAGTGAGATCTGTGGGATATTTTTTGCACCTTTGCATGTGCAAAACTGAATAGAGTTGTATTAACATTAAAATTGTGAGATTATGAAAAAGATTTTAGATATGAAAAAGATGAGTGTATTGGCACTCGGTTTGATTGCTTTTGCTCCTGCTGCTTCTGCTCAGGATGAGGTGGAAACTACCATTGCTGCAGATGTTGTCAGTCAGTATATCTGGCGTGGTCAGGATCTCGGCAACGTATCACTCCAGCCTACTCTTGGTATCGGTTATAAGGGTTTCTCTTTGACTGGTTGGGGTAGTGTAGGACTTTCCAAATGGGATGACACCAAGGAGTTCGATTTGACTGCTGCCTATTCCACTGGAGGTTTTACCGTTGGTATTACTGATTATTGGTTCAATTATGGTGACGGTCGCTATTTCGAGTATGATTCTCACAAGACTTCTCATGTTTTTGAGGCGAATGTAGGTTATGACTTTGGTCCTGTAGCCTTGAACTGGTACACCAACTTTGCTGGTGCAGATGGTCTCAACAAGAGTGGCAAGCGTGCATATTCATCTTATGTAGAGGCTTCAGCTCCATTCAAATTGGGTGGATGCGACTGGACAGCTACCATCGGTGCCGTTCCTTATGCCACTTCTTCCTATTATGGTCATGAGGGAGGTGTGAAGGGTTTCGCAGTAACCAATGTTGCTGTCAAGGCTACCAAGGATATCAAGATTACTGATACCTTCAGTGTTCCTGTCTTTGCACAGATTGCTGCCAACCCAAGTAGCGAGAAGGCATATTTGGTTGTAGGTTTCACCTTGCAGCCATAAAGCAGGTTTGCTGAACTTTCGCGTATTAGGCAGTTAAAGGAGTAAAGGAAGTTAAGGAGTTAAGACGTATGTCTTGCAGCTTAATAACTACGCCAAAAAGACTATTGTCTTAACTCCTCAGCGACCGTAGGGAGCGATAACTCCTTTAACTCCTTTAACTCCTTTAACTTCTGAAATATTTAAAATAATCTCGATGATTCTGTAATAAGAGTTTAAGTTTTTATTATCTAAAGCCGATGGTCTTTCCAGACTGTCGGTTTTTTTGTGCCTTCCCATTCATTTCTCATTCCTTTACATCCCAGTCCTCGATAGTTCCTGTTTCTGAAGAGAAACTGCACCCTATCTTATAGAGTTTTCTGGAATCTGTAAGGTAAGGTTGGGCATAGCCCTTTTCCTCTATCTGCTGTAAAGCCTCCTTTGCCGTTCCATCCAGTTTGAACTCGAAGATGTAGATATATTTATCGGTCTCGATGATGCAATCCACACGACCTTGACTCTGTTCCTTTTCGGTATAAGTAATGTATGTACTCGCTAAGCGCAACAAGAGATAGAAGGTATAGTGGAAATAACGTTCCTTCTCTCGCTCATTCTCCTTTCGGCGCATCGTGTAAGGGATGCTGGAGAGGAAGGAGGTGATGAGAAACTTGAAATGGTCCAAATTTCCTTCATCAAGATTTTCTACGGCTTCTGTCAGCCAATTCTTAACGTCTTCCTTCGTTTGAAAGTAATTATTGGCCAATAGACTTATAAATCCTCGTTTTACTTCATCGTTTGGAAAATCAAGCAAGAAGGTATTGGTTCTATGCTTGTAATCCTTAATGGTGAGATAACCACTCTGGTATATCATCGGAAGTGGGCGTTCGGTATCAGCCTTATAATCAATGAAATGGTCTGGTGAATAATACTTTCCCGTCAGCTCATCCATGTTCTCATCGTAGTGGCTCAAGAGGCGAGCAAGATAAGTTGGTGTGCCCGTCTTGAACCAATAATCCTGAAGACGCAAGTTCTTGCATGCATTCAACAAGCTGAACGGATTGATGACACCATTCATGGTATCAGAGAAATGGTAACCATTATATTGCTTCATCAACATTCTGACCATATCCTCAAATGAACAATGATAAACGCCCGACATCTTTTTGATAGGTTCACTAAAATATTTTATCAACTCTTCCTCAGTGATGCCGCAAAGTGTATCAAATGCAGGCGACATACTAATATCTTCAGGTTGGTTGAAACCGCTGAACACGCTAACCTGCGAGAACTTCGTTACGCCTGTCAAGAAGACAAACTGGAGGTCTGCATCAGCTGCCTTGAAAGCAGAATAGAATCCCTTCAAGGTATTGCGGTTGTATTCCTCCAAGGTTATTTCGGTACCCTGAAAGGCTACCTTGTAGTCAAGATCCATCACATCAAGGAGCGGCTTGTCGTATTCATCTATCAACACAACGGCACGGAGACCAGTTTGGCGATGGATTTCATTGAGTAAATTGACAAAGCGTAACCCAAAATCAGTTAACGTATTTTTGATTTGGTATTTTTCTTCCCATGCAGAAAGAATGGCATTCAGCGTTTCATCCAAAAACGTCTCCTTTGTAAAATTGCCAGCACCAAAGTCTATATGAATCACAGGGTATTTCTTCCAATCCTTCTCAAGTTTTTCAATAGCAAGTCCATGGAATAAATCCTCCCTACCCAGGAAATAGCTTTCCAAAGTAGAAATAAGAAGGCTCTTTCCGAATCGACGAGGGCGACTCAGAAAGTATATTTGTCCTTCTGTTACCAAAGAATAGATCATATCTGTTTTATCAATATAGACATAACCTTCATTCCTTATCTTATCAAATGTCTGTATTCCTATTGGATATTTCATTGCTCTTACCTTAATTAAATACGTCTTGTGCTGCAAAGTTAAACTTTTATTTTGAAACCACCAAGATTTTTCTACAGAAATCCCCTGCTTAGAGCAATTTAATATAATATCTATTTATATATATAACACACATCATCTACCTATACTTTCCCATATTTTATATCTTTTATATCCATATTACATATAGATTTCTCCAATATCCCCAGTTTTTATCTTATTTTTCTGTCAATCTTTCAAAATGAATGAAATTTTATTTGTTTTGCTTACAAAATGTAATTAAAACAACTATTGTTTCTTTTAATTTGATGTTTATTGTCTTTGTGTAATACAAAATGAAACCATTTCTTTTCTTATTCTATCAAAAAGTAGTAATTTTGCACACAAAATATAGCAAAATGATATTTTAAGCTAAATGGATAGCATGAAATAAGCTATGATATTGTGTTATAAATAACCGTAAAAGAAAGGAAAGATATTATGTGTGGATTCGTATCTATCTTCAATATTCAGGAACAAACTCCTGAATTGAGACAGCAGGCACTCCGTATGAGTCAGAAGATTCGTCATCGTGGACCAGACTGGAGCGGCATTTACTGTGGTGGCTCAGCCATCTTGGCACACGAACGACTCAGCATCGTAGATCCAGAGTCTGGTCGCCAACCTTTGTTCTCACCTGACAAGAAACAGGTGCTTGCAGTGAACGGCGAAATCTACAATCATCAGAATATCCGTGCTCGATTTGCTGGCAAATACCAGTATCAGACTGGTTCCGACTGTGAGGTAGTGCTTTCACTCTATCGTGAAATGAGACAGGATAGCGACTTCGCTAACTTGATTTACACCGATGAGGATGCCATCCATGCTCGCATCTGCAAGATGATAGAACAACTCAACGGTATCTTTGCTTTCGCACTCTACGATGCAGAAAGAGATGAATTCCTCATCGCCCGCGACCCTATCGGTGTGATTCCACTCTACATCGGATTTGATACAGACGGTAAGGTGCTTGTTGCCTCTGAACTCAAGGCACTCGAAGGACAGTGTGATCACTACGAGCCATTCCTCCCTGGACATTATTATTATAGTAAGACTCCGGGCATGAAGCGTTATTATACACGCGACTGGTTTGAATACAGTACCATGCTCAAGGAATATCATATAGATGAAACCAAGTCTGCCGAAGAACAGATGGCTGAGGCTGAGATGGAGGATAGAAAACAGGCTGAGGCTACAGGCGGAAAAACTGCGGTGCAGGAGATTCATGATGCACTCGAAGCTTCTGTCAAGCGCCAGTTGATGAGCGATGTTCCTTATGGTGTACTCCTCAGTGGTGGTCTCGATTCATCTGTCATCTCTGCCATCGCACAGAAATACAGTACTTATCGTATTGAGAATGGTGAACAGACCAAGGCTTACTGGCCACGCCTGCACTCCTTTGCTGTAGGACTGAAAGGTGCACCAGACCTTGCTAAGGCTCGCCTCGTAGCAGAGCACATCGGTACCGTGCATCATGAAATCAACTATACCATACAGGAAGGTCTGGATGCCATCCGTGATGTCATCTATTTCATCGAGACCTACGATGTGACAACCGTTCGTGCATCTACCCCGATGTATCTGTTGGCAAGAGTCATCCGCAGTATGGGTATCAAGATGGTACTCTCCGGTGAGGGAGCAGATGAGGTATTCGGAGGATATCTCTATTTCCACAAAGCACCGAATGCCAAGGCTTTCCATGAGGAAACGGTCAGAAAACTTGGTAAACTCTATCTCTACGACTGTCTGAGAGCCAACAAGAGTCTGGCTGCCTGGGGTATCGAGGGCCGTGTACCTTTCCTCGACAAGGAATTCCTGGATGTGGCTATGGGCATGGACCCAGCCTTGAAGATGTGTCCGGGTAAGACCATAGAGAAGAAAGTAGTTCGTGAAGCCTTTGCTGATTTGCTGCCAGAGGAAGTAGCATGGCGACAGAAAGAGCAGTTCTCTGATGGAGTAGGTTACTCCTGGATAGATACGCTGAAGCAGATTACCGCTTCTGCCGTGAGTGATGAGCAGATGGCACATGCCGCCGAGCGATTCCCTATCAATCCTCCACAGAACAAGGAGGAGTACTATTACCGTTCTATCTTCGCTGAGCATTTCCCAAGCGACAGTGCTGCCAAGAGTGTGCCAAGTGTACCAAGCGTAGCCTGCTCTACAGCCGAAGCCCTTGCCTGGGATGCTTCTTTCAAAAACCAGAACGACCCAAGTGGACGAGCTGTTGCAGGAGTTCACGAGAAAGCGTATAAATAATTAGAAATATAAATAACCGATATAAAACGAACAAGAAATGGAAAAAGGATTGTACAGTTCAGCCTATGAGCACGATGCGTGTGGCGTAGGTATGGTGGTTAACATCCACGGAAACAAGAGCCATGAGCTGGTCGATAACGCCTTGAAAGTTCTCGAAAATATGCGCCACCGTGGTGCTGAGGGAGCCGACAACAAGACGGGTGATGGCGCTGGTATCATGCTCCAGATTCCACATGAGTTTATTCTTCTTCAGGGTATCCCAGTACCAGAAAAAGGTAAATATGGTACGGGTCTTATCTTCTTGCCTAAAGACGAGAAGAAACAGCAGGAAATCCTCTCTATCATGATTGAGGAGATCGAGCGCGAGGGATTGCAGTTGATGCACCTCCGCAATGTTCCTACCAACCCTGAGTGTCTCGGTGAAGCTGCTTTGAGCAATGAACCTGCCATCAAGCAGATTTTCATCACCGGTGTTACTGACGACAAGGTGCCTGTTTTCGAGCGCACTCTCTATCTCATCCGCAAACGCATTGAGAAACGTGTCAGTGATCCTGATTTCTATATCTGTTCGTTGTCTAATTCGAACATCGTCTATAAGGGTATGTTGAGCAGCCTCCAGTTGCGCCAATACTATCCTGACTTGACCAATAATTATTTCACAAGCGGTTTGGCATTGGTTCACTCCCGCTTCTCTACCAACACCTTCCCTACATGGAGTCTGGCGCAGCCTTTCCGTCTCCTTGCCCACAATGGTGAGATCAACACCATCCGTGGTAACCGTGCCTGGATGAAGGCTCGTGAGAGTGTGTTGAGCAGTGAGGCTCTGGGCGATATCCGTGAGATTTCTCCTATCGTTCAGCCTAACATGAGTGACTCTGCAAGCCTCGATAATGTTTTCGAGTTCTTCGTCATGAGCGGTCTGTCATTGCCTCACGCCATGGCAGTGATGGTGCCAGAGAGCTTCAACGACAAGAACCCTATCTCTGAGGATTTGAAGGCTTTCTATGAGTATCACTCTATCCTGATGGAACCATGGGATGGTCCTGCTGCCTTGCTCTTCAGCGATGGCCGCTACGCTGGTGGTATGCTCGATAGAAACGGTTTGCGCCCAGCACGCTATACCATTACCAAGAATGATATGATGGTTGTGGCTTCTGAGGTAGGTGTCATGGATTTCGATCCTACTGAGATTGCCGAGAAGGGTCGCTTGCAGCCTGGTAAGATTCTCCTCATCGATACACAGGAAGGTAAGATCTACTACGATGGTGAAATCAAGGAGCGTCTGGCTGCCCAGCATCCATATCGCCAGTGGTTGAACACCAACCGTATTGAACTGGAGAAACTCCGCAGCGGACGTAAGGTGGAAAACGCTGTGGAAAACCTCACTCGCAAGGAATTGGAATTCGGTTTTGGCGAGGAAGATATCGACGGTACCATCATCCCAATGGCTACCAAGGGTCAGGAACCTACAGCTTCTATGGGTAATGATACTCCGCTTGCTGTGCTTTCCGACCAGCCACAGATTTTCTTCAACTACTTCCGTCAGCAGTTTGCACAGGTTACCAACCCTGCCATCGACTCCATCCGTGAGAACCTCGTGATGAGTCTTA